>Ga0182024_10000216_pt1 | contig 139882 bp, 117 predicted proteins | sample P32metaG_FD_120480 | JGI IMG/M metagenome (GOLD analysis project Ga0182024, IMG submission 120480) | Permafrost microbial communities from Stordalen Mire, Sweden - P3-2 metaG (Illumina Assembly) | ecosystem: Environmental > Terrestrial > Soil > Wetlands > Permafrost | place: Sweden: Stordalen... | reverse complement strand
GGTTACTGTTATCGACGTGACAAACGCCAAAGCTCCATCGCTCGTGGCTAACGTTTCGTATCCCACGCGTGAAAGATCAGACGATTTGTTGGCCATCACCGGTACAGCTGCCCTCGTCACCGGTCCGGCGCCCGCGCCCGCTAAAGAAGTGCCGCAGGTGGTGCGCATTATGAACTTTGCCGATCCGTCGCATCCGACAGTGGTCCGTGAATTCCAGGGGGTCACCGCCGTTGGCCGCGATACTCAACGCGGTCTGATTTTCCTAGCCAACCAGGAGGGCATTTGGATTCTCTGGCAACATCCTGCCGAAGACCCGGCCGTCGAGCGCGCTTACGCGCAGTACGTTCTTTACGATCATTGAGGGGGAGGGGTGGTTAGAGGCTGACCCACGTGAGCTATTTTCTCGACCGCAATCGAAACGGCTTCAGCATCGACTGCGTATTTCTCACCTGCTTCCAAGACGAATGGCGGGCTATCGCAACCTTGCTGCAGTACGGAGGTATTCGAAGCCATCGCGCGGAAACCACGGAACAGGCAGATTTCCTGCTGACCGTCACCGGTGGCACTGTGCTCCTCACGGACGCCATATTTTTGGACGGCTGCTGGAACGACGCCCTCCGTATGTGTGCGCAGCTTCATCCTTGCGTCTCAACGTTCGTCATCGCCGATTCTATAGATAGCGCATTCGTGTCCGAAGCGCTTGACCGCGGCGCTTGCGGAACATTCACGAAGCCACTGTCAATCCTGAAGGCGCAAAAGCTGATCCATCTGGCGGATGAAGCGGCCAGAGACCGCAGGTGTAATCAGGCATTCTCGACGGCCAGATGATCGCCAATGTCCTCACTGCCGGCGAAGGCGCGGAAATTGAGTGGGACGGTCCCGGACAGGAATCTCCATTGACCGCCTATCAGGGGCGACTGCAAAGGAAGAAGTGTGCCCGTATGTCGAAGAAGGCCCTCTGGAACATGGCGATTGGCTTCGCCGGCGTTGTTTATCTCATCGTGGATTTGTGGCAGAACATCCAAAGTCCGGCGTTCGCGGTTATCTTCGTCATGGTTGCCGGGTACGAGGTTATTGGATCGCAGGCCAGCCGGCACAAGCCTTGAACTCCTCCGCCTTTCACCCGCTTCTACTCGAACCACAGTATGGTAACGCCTGTAGACGAGGGCTATCTTCGACTTAGCTGCTGCCGCAGCTGCGGGAGGGTGTCGGATGCGGCATGGGTTACGGTGCAGGCTTGTCCCCCTGTGCCTAGTCGTCTGCGTGGCGTTTCCCGCGGGCATTGCCAAGGACAACAAGAAAGACCCGGACGGCATTGGAAATCGCGATGTCGGCAAGGGTGTCAATTTCTACTCCCTGGAAAAGGAGATCGCGCTGGGCAAGGGACTGGCCCAGGAGGTCGAGCGGCAGGCGAAAATCGTCAACGATCCTGTGATAGCAGAGTATGTCAATCGCCTGGGACAGAACCTTGTCCGGAACTCTGATGCGAAAGTCCCGTTCACGATCAAAGTGATCGAGACCGATGAAGTGAATGCGTTCGCTCTCCCCGGTGGATTCTTCTTCGTCAACACAGGCTTGATTCTTCAGACAGATAATGAAGCTGAGCTGGCCGGAGTGATGGCCCATGAGATAGCGCATGTCGCCGCCCGGCATGGCACGCGGGAGGAGACCCGCGGCGCGATTCTGAGTTACGCGACGCTGCCGCTGATGATGGCGGGCGGGTGGACCGGGTACGCGATCTATCAAGGGGCCAACGCTGCGATCCCGCTCGGCTTCCTCAAATTCTCCCGCACCTTCGAGTCGGAAGCCGATATGCTTGGCCTACAATACCTGTATAAGACCGGCTACGATCCCACTTCCTTTGTCGATTTCTTCGAGAAGATCGAGTCTATGGAGAAGAAAAAGCCGGGTACGCTTTCCAAGGTTTTTTCCAGCCACCCCATGACGGAAGATCGCATCCGGGCTGCCCAGCAGAATATCCAGGAGAACCTCAAGGCGCGACCCGAGTATGTCTTGGATACCTCCGAATTCCAGGATGTCAAGAAGCGTCTGGACATGCTGGAAAACCACCGCAAGCCAGACAACAAACAGCAGGACCAGCCCACCTTACGGCGCAATCCGGGTACTGGGGGTACGCCAGTTGGAGATTCGGAGGACAAAGACGCGAAGCCCGATCAGGACGAGCGTCCGACTTTGAAGCGGCGCGATTGACCGAGCGGCGAAGTCGGTTTTGAAATATGCTACACCGCGCTGCCCCGTTGCTGGCGCTCCTCCTGGCATACGCAGGATTTGCCCAGACAAGCGATTCGAAGAATTCTCTGATTGAGTTGAGCGGCGCCATACGCCAGCTGACGAAAAGCGTGTCGCCCGCCGTCGTCGAAATCGTAGTCAGCGGGTACATGGCCACCAATGACGGGGGCGGACAGGCAGCCAATCGAATATCGCGGCAACGCTCCAGCGGCTCCGGTGTTCTAGTGGATTCCGAAGGCTACATCATGACTAATGCCCACGTCGTGCAGGGCGCCGTGAGGATCAAAGTCTTGGTTCCAGGGGCCGAGCCATTTGGTGCCGCCGGAATCCCGTCGATCCAAAGCACCCGAATCTTAGACGCGCGCATCCTAGGTATAGACCGCGAGTCGGATCTGGCATTGATTAAGGTGGAGGATCGAGGATTGCACGTTTTGAGGTTCAGCGACTCCGACAAGATCCATCAGGGCGACCTGGTTTTTGCGATAGGCAGCCCGCTCGGCTTGCGGAACTCCGCGTCCATGGGCGTGGTGAGCGCGCCGGCGCGGGCTATCAACGATGAAAACCCGATCCTTTACATCCAGACCGATGCTTCCATCAATCCGGGAAATAGCGGTGGGGCCCTGGTAGATACCCAGGGCTCTCTTATCGGGATGAATACCTTCATCGTGAGTCAATCCGGCGGAAATGAGGGGATTGGATTTGCCATACCCAGCAATGTCGTCCGCAACGTTTACCAGCAACTCCGCCGAACCGGACACGTATCGAGAGGATTTATCGGAATCGAGGCCCAGGACATCACCCCGGTTATGGCCAGAGGTCTTCACTTGCCGGTTCAGAGCGGTGTGGTGGTAGCGGATGTGACACCGGAGAGTCCGGCGGAGCGGGCCGGGTTGAAGCGCCGAGATGTGATCCTGAGCTTCAACGGCCAAACCATTGAGAACGCCCTCCAGTTGCAGAATGATGTGTACGGACGGCAAGGAGGCGAGAAAATCGATCTCATGGTGCTGCGGGGTAATCATCGAGTTTCCTTGAGTCTCGAAGTTCAGGAGCAGGCCGCGCCCTGGGATCCACTGGCGGCATTGGCTTCGCCGCAGAAGAATCTGGTGCCCCGTCTGGGGATTCTTTGCATCGAAATCGACGACCAGGTGGCGCCGCTGATTCCGAAACTCCGCCGACAATACGGCCTCATCGTCGCCGCGAAATCCCCGGAAGGCCAGGCTCAGTTTATCGATCTTCAGCCCGGCGATATCATTCATGCGATCAACGACCTGACGATCGCATCGCTGACCGCCTTTCAAAACGCCGTGCAAGAACTCAAGCCCGGAGATGCCGTGGTTCTCCAGGTTGAACGGGACCAGCGTTTGCTGTACGTTGCTTTTGAAATGGAGTAGTCCTCAAAAAGTAAGGCTGGCGAGTTCATCGTGGTGGCGAGCGGCGTCTTCAGCCGATATCGAAGTGGTCAAGCTGCTTCTGACGGGGCCCGCCGCCGACGGAGATGCTGCTAAAACCGTCATTGGAGCGAACCGTCCGCACGCGACCGTCCCGCTTCAGGAATTCCATTGACGGCAGTCCGTCGCGTTCGATGCCAATGACCTCCAGGGCGGTACCATCTTTGTCGGCAAGCACAAATTCATGGGCCCAGACCTGATTTGGGATATCTCGATTCTGCGCATTCGCCACGTGCGGCAGGAGCCAGTTCGAGATCAAACCGCCCGCAAAGCCCGCTGTAGACGCGACGCGACTGTACTGGGCAGTCGTAACCGAGGCTAGACTGGCTTCAAGGTATTTTTGGGCCGGAAGATACGACCCGTCGAGCGTTTCCGCCAAGTCTACTATGAACGGGGTATTGCAGCGCTTCGACTCTCGGCCTACCCTTCAGGTAGCTGCTGCCGCGGCTTGCGGGCAATGAGCGATGCGGCGCGAGTTGCGGAGGGGAGCTATTCCCCTGACAGTGAGTGCCGCTGGCTTGGTCGGTGAGCTCGGCCATGGATAAACTTTATGAGATTAGTCGCCGTGTTCTGTGTGCTCTCCGGGATGGCTTTTGCGGGGAGCTGGAGGGGTGCATTGGTCGATGCCAAGTGCTACGACGCCGAACAACGCAATATGAGTCCAACAAACTCGGATTTCTGGGTCAACCGCGATCGGGGCATGGAAGTCTGGTATTGCGCTCCGAAAAATAGGACGAAGTCTTTCGAAATCGTCGATTACGATGGGTACGTCTACAAGTTCGATTCCGCCGGGGACAGCAAAGCGGCACAGTTGCTCCGGACTGCGGGGAAGAAATCAACCTATGTCGTGGACGTTACCGGGGACATCAGCCAGAACACGATCGCGGTGCAATCGATCGCGCTCGCCCCGCATTAATAGGCCCCCATTTACGGCTAACTTTTTCGATGGCGTACATGCTGTTTCTCTGCCTCCCCTCAACGCCAACAAGGACGTCCCGTTTTTCAGTGCGGGCTGATTCGCTCTGCGGAATGAACAGCTGGCAAGGGGCGCGGCGAGCTCTAGCCGGTTACTACCGGAGGTAGAGCGGGCGCACTCCAGAGCCGGGCGTACCTCATCAGCTTGGGCCAGCGGTGAACCTCGATACGCAAGCTTGCCGCACACAATCGATGAGCGATTGTCGGACCGCGACGGGAAGCAAATATCGGGCACCTCCTCGAGCAAGGCGGCGCGGATTCCGACAAACGGCCTGAGGTGCTGAAATCGTTCTGCCGAGGTTTGTTCCGATACTCTTACTCTTTAATGGAACTACTCCAAACAAAGTATCGCTAACCCAATTCAATGGAGGCTATTGTTGATACAGGTAGGTAGGATAGATCTCAGTAAAGGCCCTGTACCAGAAGGGAGGGCGCAATGAATAAAGCAGTTAGGTTGGCGGCACTTGCTGTGCTTGCTCTGGCGCTTACATGCCTGTGCTTGGCACGACCTGGTCTCCCAACCCCCGGCAGGCTCCACAAAATCTCCCATTCGAATTGTGTTCCACGCTGCGGGCGTGTTTGTCGCGCGCTAGGCCTGCTGACGTACCAAACCTGTAGTATCTGCTATTGTTACTCGCCCACACCCGTGGCCGGCGGTTGCGGCGGCTGCTACGGTGGGGGCTGCTACGGTGGTGGCTGCTACGGTGGATGTTATGGAGGCGGCTGCGGAGGAGGTGGTGGCTGCGGGGGCGGATGCGGTGGATGCTGAAGCGGTTCTCCCAGCCGATTCAGCGGCAGACCGAGAGGACAACGGTTATGACGAAGCTCGAAACGACTACTCACGTGTTCCTAATCGGCCTCTGCTGTCTTGCTGGTGGCCTTCTCATCGAACAACGATTCTTTTCCTCGACAGAGGCCGACACGGTTTCGGCGCGCGACTTGGCAGGGCGCGAAGTGAAATTACCAGGTGCTAACTGGCAAGCGGCACCGGTCTCGGTTCTGCTCCAAATCAGCTCAACGTGTCGTTTCTGCAATGAGAGCATGCCATTCTACAAACAGTTGATGGCGGCTCGACAGGCCCAGGCGGCGAAGGTGCCGGTAATCGTTGCGTCTGCCGACGCCGTTGCTGTCATGAGGAAACATCTCGAAGATCAGCAAGTGATCGTCGACAAAGTCCTTCACTCACGGCTGGAATCGTTCGGTACGCCTACCCCGACGGTGCTTATCGTGGACTCCAAGGGCGTCGTAAGGCGTGCGTTTATAGGTGAGTTGGATCCCTCAGGCGAGAAGGAACTGCTGTCGATCATTGCGCGGGGCAAGGTATAGAGACCGGAAACCGTCCGGACAACCACCACCAACAAGAACGGATGCCGACGAAGCTGAGAGGCTGCTTACGGAGTCTGGCCCGCATCACACTTCCACTGTCATGGTTCGCGATTTGCGCCTGCAACCATAGGAGCGGTGGCGCAAACGCGGGCCACGCCACGCTCTTTGACGGAATGGGGGCGATGCATCATCGCATTGCGACGGCAAACCGGGACGCGCAGAAGTTCTTCGACCAAGGCCTTGCCCTGGTCTACGCATTCAACTTCGGTGAGGCGATCCGTTCCTTCCAACGCGCGGCCGAACTGGACCCGGACTCGGCGATGCCATACTGGGGAATCGCCTTGGCGAACGGCCCTAACTACAACGCCTGGATCATTAGCGGCGCTCAGGAACGGGCCGGCTTCGACGCCATCCAGACCGCAGTGGGACTCGCGGCGAACACCCCGGAGCCGGAGAGGGCCTACATCGATGCATTAGCTCGATGCTTCACGGACGAGCCCCACCCCGACCAGATGAAGCTTGCCCGTAACTATTCCGATGCGATGCGCGAAGTCCACCGCCGCTATCCAGACGACCCGGATGCGGCGGCCCTTTTCCCGGCCAGCTTGATGAACCTGAACCCGTGGCACCTTTGGACAATCGACGGCCAACCCGGCCCCGATACAGAGGAAATTGTCGCGGTGCTGGAGGAGGCGCTGCGCCGCTGGCCGGAACACACGGGAGTGAACCATTTCTACATCCACACCATGGAAGGGTCGAGTTTTCCGGAGCGCGCGCTCGCCAGCGCGCACCGGCTGGAGACCCTCGCCCGGGCGGCTGGACACCTGGTACACATGCCGTCGCACATTTACCTGCGGGTCGGCGACTACGCGGCGGCCGTCAGGAGCAATCAGCAGGCCATTGCCGCAGACCGAAGTTACCGGCGCCAGCAGCCCATCGCGCCGCCCGGAGTCATGGGGTATTCGGACCACAACCAATACTTTCTTGCGTTCGCCGCCAGCATGGATGGTGAATTCGAAACGGCATGGAACGCGGCGAAAGAGATCCAGTCGCCCATGCATAACGAGGCGATGGCCACCATGCCGACTCTCGTCCTCATGCGGTTTGCCCGGTGGGACGAGGTGCTTCGCTCGCCCGCACCGGACCCAAGATTGCCGGCGGTTACCTTCTTCTGGCGCTTGGCGCGTGGCTGTGCGTTCGCGAACCAGCACCGGCTGAAGGAGGTCGCGGACGAGCAAGCCGCCATGGAACAGGCATTCTCTCGTCTTCCGGAAGGCCGCGCCTTCGGAACGTTTTTCAATGATTGGAGCACCCTCCATACCCTCGCCGTCGACACGCTATCTGCGCGGATTGCTGCGGCCCGCGGTGATGCGGACGCGGCCATCGGCCACTGGCGTCACGCGGTCGGCATTGAGGACGAAATGAATTTTGACGACGTGCCAGACTGGTGCTATCCAATCCGCGAGTCGCTGGGAGCGGCGCTTCTAAGAAACAAACAGGCGATCGAAGCGGAACAGGTCTTCCGCGAGGACCTCAGAAGGAATCCCCGCAATCCCAGGTCGCTCTTCGGGTTGAGCAAAGCCCTCGACGCACAGAAGAAGACGTTTGCGGCGGACCTCGTGCGGCAATCGTTTGAAGCGGCATGGAAGAGCAAACAGCGGCCTCGAATCGAGGATTTCTAGGAGACTGGGATGACGCCGCGTATCCAAACCGAACGGAACGGTCCGGGATCAGGCGGAGTCAAGGGAGCGTTGGTAAGCCTTAGCCTCTTTATCCTTCTGCCGCACGTGGGTGGATTAGCGAAGATTGTCAAGGAACGCTACGTTCGAATCAAACGCATGAGACCCGTTCTACGGTGATAATCTTACTAACATGCGACGAAGAACCTTCTTGCTGACTGCTACTGGAGCGCTACTCCGCGCCGAAGACCGGCCCAAGCGAGACATGCTGGTGCGCTCGGTTCGCCCCGAAGACCTGGAGATGCCGCTTTCCGGCTTCGCGGATTACATCACACCCATCGAGCATTTCTTCGTCCGGACGCACGTCTACGTGCCTGCGGTGAATTTGAATGAATGGCGGCTAAAGATCGAAGGTGAAGTCGCCACGCCGCTGGTGCTCACGCTCGATGATCTGAAAAAACTTCCCGCGGTGGACCTTGTGAGCGTGGTCGAGTGCGCGGGCAATGGCCGTAGCTTTTACGAGCCTCCAGTTCCGGGCGCACAGTGGTCCACTGGGGCAGTGGGCAATGCGCGCTGGCGCGGCGTACGGATGGCCGACGTCCTGAAGCACGCCGGAATCAAAGATTCGGCCCGGGAGATTCTCTTCGACGGCGCCGATGTCCCTCTGGGCGCGATGCCGGATTTCCAGCGGTCGATACCGGTGAAAAAAGCGCTCGACGCCAATACGCTCCTGGTTTATGAAATGAACGGCGAGACATTACCGGTGAAACACGGTTTTCCGCTGCGCGTAGTGGCGCCGGGCTGGGCCAGTGATTCCTGGGTTAAATGGCTGACGAGCATTCGTGTGCTCGATAGAGAATGGGACGGGTTCTGGATGAAGGGCGCGTACCGGCATCCCGGAAAGCCCGTGGCGCCCGGAACCGCAGTTCCGCAAGAACAGATGCAGCCGGTCACAAGCCTCCATGTCAAGAGCGTCATCGCAGACCCTGCGGACGGAACCCAAGTTGCCAGCGGTAAGCCGCTTGTAGTCCGTGGTGTGGCCTGGGGCGGCGATGCCGGACCCGTGACTACGGTGGACGTTAGCGTGGATGATGGCCGCACGTGGAAACCCGCGACCCTGCGCCCAGAGCAGCGGACCCAATTCGGCTGGCGGCAGTGGGAATTCCGATGGATGCCTCCGCAAGAGGCGTACTACACAATTCTGGCGCGGGCGCGCGATACCGCCGGCAACACTCAGCCTTTCGACCAGGAGTGGAACCCTTCCGGATACGGTTGGAACGTCGTGCCGCGCGCGGGCGTGGATGTGGTGAAGGAGCCCTCGGGGAAATCGCAATCCGCAACGGGCCCCACCTCCAGCGTTACTCCGCCCGCAGGATTCCGCACAACTTGCGGCGTCTGCCACGATGACGACGTGATCCGGCAGCAGCGCCTCACACGCGCCCAGTGGGATCGCGAGATCACGAAGATGACCGGCTGGGGCGCTAAAGTGGGCGATCAAGATCGCGGGGCCTTCCTCGATTATTTATTCGCCAATTTCGGCCCGCGCCCGCGCCGATAATCCGGACGCGACTGAATCGTCGGGCAAGAAGGGGCTGTCGCACGTGTACGAGCTCGCGAGCGATTTGCGCGAACATGCATTCACCGACTCAGAGATTGAGGTTGCGGCGCTGTATAGGACCCTGCGCCAGATTGATCGAAACGAGTGAGTAGTCTCAGAGTGGGTTACCGAAGACAGTGGGCCGGCGCGCAGAGTGCATGCACTTCCGCCTCGCGGCGAGCAGCACTTGGAGGAGTGGGTGGCCGTCCTCGGTCTCAAAGGCAATGGCTCGCTTCGTGAGAGCGGCTCAGGCAATGCCGAAATATGCTATACCCGGCAACGAGCGTTTGCCGATATCGAGTGAGTCGAGGCACCCGGCCGTGGCGGCGATCAAGACGCGCTGATACGCGCTCCGTCGTTTGCATTGCCTGTCGGTGCTGGTTGCGGGCCTCAGAATGTTACGACGGCCGATTAGTCCGCTGAAGGACATGCGGCCGCAGCGGCATCGTTCACGCTAGGGGAACTGAAGAGGGGAAATGGCACATCTTGTCGTCACAGGCTTGATATTCCAGCGTACCCTGGACTGTCACACTTTCTTTTCCGTTAACTCCGGTCTGTTGTGCCTGCGGCGTCGCTTCGAGAATGAGTTCCTGCACCAACCGGAATGGCTTCTGAAATACCGGCATGCGCTCATCGAGAACCTGGAAGAAAGAAATCTCCGAAAGCGGATACTGGAAGGGCATTACCCGTACCTTGGGATTCGGTTCGATAGAAAGCGAAACTGCACGATGCCCCTCGGCGCCCGCGCGTAGATGTGCGTGTTGGAATGCGGCTCGATACCGACCGCCGCCGCAAAGCGGTCGCCGGCCGGCTCGCTAGTGTATGGCGTGATTTCCAGATGAGTGGATATCTTCGGGCCCGCAACGTGGCCGCGTAATATGATACCTCCACGGCAGAAAGCCCCCCTTTCGAGTAAGCTCCACACGCACGTTACGTTCCTCAGCCAATCCCACGCTGCAACTCCCGATGGCGGTATGTTTCGATAGCGAACTACTTCCCCGTCAGCAGTCTGCACTCCTCTCGTTCCGATGCGGGGACGGCGTAGAATAATATTCGGCACCTTGTGACACATCTGCCGCGCCTCTCCGTAATTGCGCTCACTTTCAGCGGAATCGCGGTTTCTGTTTTCGGCCAGGTGTTGATCAAGCCCCTCTCCCGGGGCGGGGCAAGGGAGCAGGCTATCCCCAGCGCGAATTTGCGCGTCGATACAAATTTGGTGCTGATTCCGATTACAGTGAATGACGAACTGAACCATCCGATCACGGGCCTGGAGAAGGAAAATTTTCGGGTCTACGACGATAGAGTGGAGCAATCGGTGGTTTCCTTTTCGAGTGAAGACGAGCCGATCGCGCTGGGCCTAGTGTTCGACACCAGCGGGAGCATGCGTGGCGCTTTGCCGCAAGGGCGCCGTTCAGCATCGCAATTTCTGCAGCTCGCCAATCCCGAAGACGAATTTTTTCTGGTCGAGTTTGATAAGGCGCCACGGCTCACCGTTCCTCTGACGGCTGACACGGGATCCATCCATACGGAGCTGCTCTTCACGACGTCCGGCGGCTCAACGGCGTTGTTCGATGCTCTTTTCCTAGCGATCAGCGAGATGCGCAAATCCAAGAAGACGAAGAAGGCGATCGTCCTCTTCTCCGATGGCGGCGAGAACAACAGCCGCTACACGCCAAAGGAACTCGACAATCTCGTTCGGGAAAGCGATGTGCTGATCTATACGGTCTTGGTTCCCGGGGCTGACGCTGATCCACCTCTCATGAACCGGATCGCCGAGATGACTGGCGCCCACGGTTTTGCGGCGGGTGCCGCCGAGTTTCCCGATATCGCTCTAAGAATCTGCGTCGAGCTCCGTAACCGGTACGTGCTTGGCTACACGCCACACCTGGCGGCCCGCGATGGGCGTTATCATCACGTCGAGATCAAGATTGTTCCGCCGCGCGGCCTGCCCAAGCTGCGAGCTCACTGGCGTCTGGGCTACTACGCTCCGTCAGATTAGGCGAGATCCGGCTGTCCAGTCGTATGAGCAGCAGATCTACAGAGTCGCCGCCTTCAAACCACAATTAATTCCGCCCGTCGTACGCACCGTACCCGAGGCGAAGCCTGGGAGGTCATCCATCGATCCTCATGTAGCGGATCGGCAGAGTAGTGAGACGTTGGTTCGTGGGCGGGTTCCGCTCTAATTCAATAATTCGGGTACGTTGGGACGCGTTCGGGGCGCAAGTATTTCAGCATGGAGCCGCCAGCGGTAGCCTGGGCTCCGTAATCTGGGTTCCAAAACCATCCCAGGGCCGTGTAGACCCAGTTAGTCGGCTTCTTGACGGTGCTGGACGCAAGGTTCGCCTGGAACTGGTCAAACGAACGCTGCGCGGCCCACTTGTACAGCACGTCGACACTCTTCTGCAACGGTGAGACCGCGATCGTGCCTTGAAGACTGACTCTCCGGCTTCGAGCGACGCTCAATTGCTGTTCCCCCACCACGACCTCCGCCTCCCCGGCAAACACTTGCAAATCCGCGGAGTCAGCATCAAACCGATATAAGCCGGTCCTTCTAAACTCGGTACGGGCTTCGCCGCACTGTACTTGGATGTGGCCGCCCTTCACAAGTTCCACGACCTCAACGAGCGCCCGGCCTTTCTGGACATTCAGCAGCGTATTCTCCAGGCGGTTGTCCAACATACGCATTGCGCTTTGCTGTCCCAACCGCAGAAAAACTCCCGGAGCCAGCAAGAGTTCCACGCGTCCGCGACCAGTTCGCAATGTCTGCTGGTCCTTCAGCACTGGAAAGACGAAGGGTGCCTTCTGCAGTCGCTGCCCGTCTAGGTACACACTACCAACAGTAACCTGGACAGTTCCAGCCTTCCCACCAACGACGTACTGGGCCCCCACCAGATCTGAAAGAAAAAACAGGAGCATTCCTAGCTTGCACACAAGGGTCATTCCGACTGCGACGCTGATCGTTATCGTATCAAACACTTGTGCGCGAGTAACAAATCACTGATGAACGCTGACGGCGCACTTTTCTGCGATAGAGTCGCGCCTACTCGCCCTGCGTTTACCAACAGAAAACAAAAACAAAACGGCGCATGAAAACTTCCTGCCCCTGCGGATTTCATCCACCTCGGTTGCGGCGGTCCGGTACCATCACATTCGTGAAGGGGCTTGGTTCAAAGGGCAGATCCTTAAGCGATCATGATTTTACGCGGGAACTGCGCATTGTCTTCCAGGAAGGTCTTTTTCCGGGTCAATTCGGCGGCCGCCGGTTGCACGGCGCCGTTCGCGTCCGTGGCTCGCGATACCACCGTGTGTTCGCCCGGAGTGGCTCCCTTCCAGTCGAACGCGAACAGCTTCCAGGAAAACTGCGTGTTGGTTTTGTCCAGCTTGGCGGGCTGCCAGGGCCCTCCGTCGACGCTTACTTCCACCGACTTGAGCGGCGTGCCATCGTTGAGCACGAACCCGTACACTTGATATCCGGCAGCGTTCTTGCGCACGCGGGCGATCACGGACTTTACGTGCATACGAGTGACTTCATTCTCCACCCACTGGGTTCCCGGGTCGGCTTCTGCGCCCGTGCCTCCCACGCCGCGCAACGTGCGGTACCAGCGGGCCTGAAAGTTGCCCACAAAACGTTCTTCTTGCAAATGGACTTCGGAGAGCCACTTCACGTTGGCCACGCCGTACCAGCCCGGCATAATGAGGCGTACCGGGAAGCCATGATCGCGATCGAGCGGCTGGCCGTTCAATGCATAAGCTAGCAAGGGCTCCGGCTTCATCGCATGTTCCAGCGTGATGCTTCTGGCAAACTGCTGTTCGAGCTTGTAGGTCTGCTGCCGGAATACGACGTCTTCTATACCGCGGTCGGTGCCGAAAAACACGACCTCGCGGGCCGCAGCGCCTACACCAACCTGCTTCAAGATCTGGCTCAACCGCACGCCCGTGAAACGGCCGCACGACGAAAGCCCTTGAAACAGACGCCCGCTGTTGCCGGAGCACTCGTAGCCGTTTACGAGGTCAACAGACTTCATGGCTTTCAGATCGGCCAACGAGAATTCGGCGGGCTTGTTCACCAGTCCCGTGAACTTCAGCCGGTATGCGTTGGCGTCGACCTCGGGCCGGTTGTAGTGCTGAATGAAAAAGAACTGGTCGTTGGGCGTGGTTTGCCCGTCGATCTTGCGAATATCGAGAAACCGGTTAGCGGCGGCGGGATTATTATTCTGGCCAGAGTCCGCCGGTTGGTCGCTGAACGGGATGTCCGTCTCGCCCTCCGCCCGCGCGGGCACAGCCAATTCGGGGACAAGCGCCAACAAGCTGGTTGCGGCCAGTCCTCTCTTCAGGGTCTCTCTACGGCTGATTTGCTCCGGCATCGGTGACCTCCTTGTCACGGCGAATTACACTTACTTCTGGACCGGGGTGTCCTTCACGTTGCTCCACTCGGAGAAGGATCCATCGTACATATGCGCGTCGTAGCCCAAGTACTTCAGGGTGAAATACGATTGCGAAGCCTGCATGCCAGTGTTGCAATATGTCACGACCGGACGGTCAGGCGTGACTCCAGCGGACTCATACATCTTGCGAAGGCTCGCCTCAGGCAGTAGCGTCATGTCAGTCTTGCTGGCCTGTGCGTCCATCCAATAGACATTGGCCGCGCCGGGGATGTGGCCAGGGCGCGGGATCTCCGATGATGCCGGGGTGGTGCCGCTAAACTCTCCCGCAGTGCGCGCATCCACTAACACCGGAGAAGCGGCGGGGGCGTTGGTGGCGGAGAACGAGAGATCTTTGACGGCATTGATGTTCACCACAACCTCCGGCCGCGGGCGTGGCGTCAGTCGGCCCTGCTTCACCTCGGGAGTCTCTTTGGTCAGAGGGTGTGACTCCGTCGTCCACTTGGGAAGTCCGCCATCGAGCAGAGCAGCAGCTCCATGCCCCAGATAGTCGAGCGTGAAATAGGCCCGCGTCGCCGGCAGAACAGAGGTGTCGCCGTATAAGATGACGCGGGAATCGTCGGAGACGCCGGCGCGCTCGAAAACCATCTTCAGGGTGGCCGCCGGCGGCAGTTCATTCAAGATGCCCTCGCGCGTGACCACAAAATCCGACAACGCAAGGAAACGGGCACCGGGGATGTGCCCGGCATCATACGCCGTGCGATCGCGCGACACGTGCAGGATCACGACTTTCGGGTCGTTGAGATGCTGCGCCAGCCAGCCGGTGGACACCAACATATCGCTCCGTACGGCGGGAGCGGCAGCGGCGATCAATGAAAGCAGGAACAGAGAACTCACTAGTCGAGTTTTCATGCGTCATCCTTTCTACGCGGGACTCATTTGGATTTCTTTAGCTTCTTATGATACGCCTCTATGGGCCCAAACAGGCCGAACTGGTGTTGCTCGACGGGAAGGCATCGGTATAAGGGCCATAACCGGTGTCGTCGGGCTTCATCGGCGTATCCTCACCGATCGTCTCCACCCGGTGGGTGGCAACTCACCGCCAAGCGAAACACCGCTAAAGAAGACACGCTTGCCGAATGCGGCCATAGAAAGGATCTGGGGACTACACACCGGCTTGTGCATGGAAGATCCACTGGGGGGCATCCCACGCCTCACGTATACGGCGAGCCAGCCACTGGGCTCCGAGAGCGGCGCAGCTCCATTCGCCCGGTACATCGAGTCGCGCGGCTAGTTGCCGAGTTCTTCAAAAGCGTGGCCTGAAAAGATCATTCGCCTGCGCGGTTGTGGAGAAGGGCTTGGGAAACCGGCCGCGGCAACCGCTGTAGGCGATGAGGCGAGAGAATGCTTTCGCTCGGCGCGATGCGAACTCCGAACCCATTCTGAATGCGCGGGTTACGCCGATTGGCCCAGATCAGGACCGAAAAATGCCGTAGGCTTCGGAGAAGAGCCAGTTCGCCGACACCAGCGACGCTCCCGTCCGGGGTGTCAAAGCGGCGCCGCGAGATTTTTAACCCGCTCTGGTCCGTCGAACTGTAGAGCCGCGTCGCCTTCGTCGTCGTGCACACATCAGACACACAAAATCCTCGTGGACCGCGGGCGCAAACAAGACAGAGCGCAGGTCCAGTTGAGCTCGCACTGATCGAGCGAATCAGCGGCTCAGGTTCGGTATCGAGCCAGTCCTTGCTCTGCTGCCAGCGCGCCGCTGTCCAGGCTGCGAGCCTGCGACCACCCGAAGGGCTTGGCCTTGACGGCGAGCACTGGTGCTTACGCTACTGCCCTGGGTTGCAGAGGTGCTACTACTCTGAAACCCTGCCACGCGGCCGAGCGGCAGAGGTGCAGGAGAGGCCGTCTCCTGCTGGGCCGCAGGGCAAAGCCCCGATGATCGGACTTCCTGCGTGGATCGTTTCGGATACCCTTGTGGAACTGCCCGGCATCGCCAATCGCCAGCGTTCCCGACACAGCCATCCCAGCCTCCTTAGCAAACTGCCTCATCTCGTTCTCGGGTTGTAGGCATTGCAAGGGCGCATGTGGCCAATCTCCTCGTTGGCAGCTTCCAGTTGGCGCTTGAATTCGTCTCTTTCCTGCACCTTCACCTGCAGCTGCTTCACTTGCTTCTGCAACTGATCGATCTGCCAGTCCCTGTCCTTGAGAATGGGCACCAATTTCACGGCGTTCGCAGGTAGCTGAACCAGGGTCTTCGGGTCCACCTGTATGCTTCTCTGACTTGCCTCGGAGGGCCAGTTGTGGTGGGCCAGGACGAGGATAAAGAGCAGCGCGGCAACTACATCCCAAGGCAACCACGGTCTGGCCTGAGAACGGAGCGCACCGGAGAGCTGCAAAACTCGTCCGGTAGCATGTTCGAGATTGGTCTCCATGCCGCGTACCGCCGCATCCAGTTTCGGCAGGACGCCCTGCTGGTCATCGGAGATCGCAGCCGCCGCTCCCTGCATCGTACCGGCGGTCCGCTGCATGTGTTGTGCCATCGTGTACATGCTATTGACCGTGTCATTGATCCCGGTGGCTAGCAGGTGTTGATGCATGCTCTCCCCGATCCTGGAAGCGATCGTTTCGGGAGCGATCCCCTTAACGATGGCCTCGGGCAGTTTGGTGAGGCGCGATTCGAGTTGTGCATGATACTGTGACGTCATCCGGGCCGTTTCCTGCATCTGGGAAACGCTTGCCGAGAGGATTTTGGCGAGTTCCTTACGTTCCGTCGCCATGACTCCCGGCGCTAGCTGAAGTAGCAGTTTCTCCAGCTTCTCGCGTTCGGCTGCGACTTCCGCGGGTGCTTTCCCAATGATGAGCCCCAGGAATCCCATGGCCTCCACAATCTGCAAGATCTCGTCGTCCGGTTCCACGTCGTGCAAGTGAGCCATCAACCGATAGAAATCCTCCCGATACTCCTTCGGAAGTAGCTTCGCGATGGCATCGATCCGACTTTTCCAGAGAACGTCGTCGTTTAGCTTGCTCATGGCAGGAAGAACTCCTTCACGGAATCGAACGAACCCGAGAGACGGCGCAGGTAGGCCTGGGCGCGTGCGACCGGCATGGTTCTCCGAAACTCGGGGAGGTCCGTCTTCTTGGCGGCAATCTGCCCCAGGGTGACGCCATGTTGACGTGCAGGGTTCTCGATCTTCGCCAGGCGATGCTCGGCCGGAATGATGGCCGGATGGAACACGTCGCGGAATCGCTGCGCCTGTTCGGTGTTCCTGAAGTAATGGAAGTCCGCCGGTTGCGTGATCGAGTTCTCGACGATGACATACTGCACCCGAGCCTGGAGCCGGTCCGCCCAACTCAGGATGCTCTCTACGCTGGCCGGGTCAGGCGTGACCACGCCGATGGCCGTGAATACTACCCCCGTCTCCGCCAGATCCTCATGCATCGTGTCGAACCACTCGTGCGTTACTTGGCCCGAACCGGCCCCCATGTCGGCGAGGACGATCTGGGCGCCGTCGTCGATGCAGTCGATAAATGCATCCAGACCCTCCGGGGTTTGGATGTTGACTTTCTGCGCTTGTGCGAAGTAGTGCTTCAGGCTGCCACGAGCCTTGTTTTCCGTGTCTAGGTCAAGTAGGGTCACCTGGATTTGGTTGGCCTGGAACCAGTCTGCCAGGGCTAGTACGATCCCCGTCTTGCCAACACCTCCTTTTCCGCCCATCGTGAAAATGACGCGCCGGGTGGCCTGAGCAGTGTGGCTCTCCGGCTCATTGACTTCCGTTTTGGTTTTTGGCATCTGTTTAGTCTTGTAGCGGGTTGTTGCTGCGCACAGTCAGTGGTTGATTGGGGTCGTAGACGAAATCTGGTTTGGCAACCTCGGGCTTCGGCTTTTGGCGTAATGCCTCAATGGCGTTGCTACTACCTGGCTTCGCGGCAGGATCGTCACCCTGGACTGTGGCGAAGGTAGTAGTCCGATCCGGGAGCTCGTAAGCCACCCGGCTCCGGCGCTTGGCGCGCACGGCGACGAACGCGTGAACGGTGCTGGGAGCGACGGAGAGATGGACGTGCTCGGCTAGGAACTGCGAGATCTGTTGGTACGTGCGCCGCTTGCGCCGTAACTCGCGAATGACATCGTAGTAGGGCTCGAGCTTCGATCGCGGGGTAGTTTCCGGCTCCGCATCGATTAGTTGTCTGAGGGTATCGTCCATCGGCAGTGATCCATGTCGATCTGAGTTTCGAGCGAGTCGCTTGGGACTGGATTCGAGTATCTTATCGGCGGTTCGCCGAGAAACTGTAGGGTGGCTCGAACGGCACTCGTACGTCGCGTGTACAGGCCCGGATGGCGTCTCAGTCCATTCGAAACCAGCAAACTACCCGCGGTACGCGCGCTCCTTGCCTAAGCCGCAGGCGTAGGGATGGTGTCTACCTAAAAATTGGGTTTTTCGCTGATGGTGTATACGGCCGGCTGCGCTTACTGTTGAGACGTGCTCACCATCCGCGCGATGACTGGGGCCGCTGGATACGCTGGTCGCCACTTGCAACAAAACGATTATTACGCAGAAGGGGAGCGCGTCAAAGGCGCGTGGTACGGTAACGGAGCCCAGCAGCTGGGCCTGGAAGGCGAGGTACAGCCGGAGCAGTTCGAAGCCATCCGTCAGGGACTTGATCCGGGGACCGGGGAGTTCCTGCGACAACGGCATAGCGCGGACCGGATCGCGCAGGACGGGACAACCCAGAGTCATGCGCGGAGCCTGTACGACTTCACGTTTTCAGCGCCGAAGTCGGTGTCGCTTCTGGCGGTAGTAGGCGGAGATGAGCGACTGGTACATGCTCACGATCGCGCCGTCGAGCAGGCGCTGAAGGAGATGGAGTCCTACGCCGCGAGCCGCGTCCGCCGGGACGGTGCCAACGAGAACCGGGTTACCGGCAGCCTAGTAGGCGCTACTTACCGGCACGACAGCAGCCGCGAGCTTGACCCCCAGCTCCACACCCATGCGGTCGCCGCGAATCTGACCTATGACGGCATCGAAGGCAAGTGGAAGGCGCTGCAAGCGTCCGAGATCTACAACCGGCGTGCGTACCTCACCGAGGTTTACCGGAACAGCCTGGCGCGGCAAGTCCAGGCGCTGGGATACGAGATCGAGAACCGGCGGGATGCGCGAGGTAAGGACATCGGGTTCGAAGTAAAAGGAGTCTCGGAGGGACTCGCCGGGAAGTACAGCCAGCGAAGTCAGCAGCGGGACCGCGCGATCGAAACCTTCACTCACGAAAACGGACGGAGTCCGACGGACAATGAAGTAGCGGTGCTCGTCCGGGAGAGCCGATCGGACAAACTGAAAGAGATCTCGACTGCTGAAGTACGGGAACGGCAGCAGTCCCGGCTGACGTTGGAGGAAGCCCATACCCTGCGTGACCTCCGCATGCGCGCGCTCCACGTCTGGCAAGAAAGGGAACCGCGCGTTGGACAGGACCGTGCCGGTGAATCTCTCACCTACGCCAAGGACCACATCTTCGAACGGATCTCAGTCGCGCGTGACTACGAGGTACTGACGGAAGCCTTGCGCCACGGCCGAGGTCAGTTGGAGGTAAACCGCCTCCGAGGAGCGATGCAGATCGAGGTAGTGAACGGTTCCCTAATTCGGGATGGTTCCGAGGTTGCGACCCGCCAAAGCCTGGAACGGGAACGCGCGATGATCCGTGCCATCAACCAGAGCATCGGCAAGTACCCGCGGCTGGCCGGCGGCCACCATTTCGAACCTTCCGAACACCTACGGCCGGAACAACGCGCAGCGGTGAACTTCGTTCTGGACTCCACTGACCTGGCCGTCAACATCCAAGGCGCCGCCGGTACCGGGAAGACCGCCTTACTTCAGGAACTTCGGGAAGGAATTCACCAGACTAGCCGTGACGTGCTGGCCGTTGCGCCGACCATGAGCGCCGTGGAGGAATTGCAGAAGGTCGGATTCCGGGACGCCGTCACAGTAGAGCGGCTCTTGCAGGACGCCCAGGTACAAGACCAACTCCGAGGTCGAGTGCTGATTGTGGATGAAGCCGGTATGATTTCTGGCCGGCAGATGGCGGAGGTAGTCAACCTGGCACACGAAAGGTTCGCGCGGATTGTGTTCTCCGGCGATACGCGCCAGATCCACAGTGTGGAAGCGTCGGATGCTCTGCGCATCCTGGAGCAGGAGTCGAAGCTGCGCAGCGTCTCCCTGACACAGGTGCAACGGCAGAGAGTCAATGCGTACCCCAAGGCCATCGAGCAACTGCGCGCCGATCCTCACCACGGGTTCGAGCGCCTGGAGAGCATGGGAGCCATCCGTGAGGTCGCCTACAACGACCGGGCGCAGGCCGTGGCCCAAGCCTATGCCCAAGCACAGAGGCCGCAGGACGGTTCCGGCAAGAACCGCAGCGTTCTGGTGGTTTCCGCCACCCACCACGACATCGACAACGTCACTGAGGCGATTCGCGAGAACCGAAAGACGGCCGGGGATCTGGGACGTGAGACAACACTGACGCGGCATGTACCGTTGAACTGGACCGAAGCCCAAAAGCGGGACGTCCGAAATTACAAGGCCGGCCAAGTACTGGAGTTCCACCGAGCGGTAAAGGGCGTCGCCAAAAACGAATCGCTCGAAGTAGTGCGCATCGAAGACGGCTACGTAATCGCGAAGGACAACCGCGGTGGAGAGCACACTATCGGCGCCAAGCAATCGAAGGCCTTTTCGGTACACGAACGACGGTCGATCAACGTGGCGGAAAACGATCGGCTCCTGCTCATGGCCAACCGGCGCGAGCCGGGCTTCCGCGCGACAAACGGGGAACTTATTACGGTACGCGAAGTCGGCCGCGACGGACGCATCGCACTGCAAGACGGCCGCACCTTGCCGGCGAACTACCGGCAGTTCACGCACGGATACGCCATCACCGCGCACCGCAGCCAGGGCAAGACCGTGGACGCGGTTGTGATTTCGGCGGACCAAATGAAAAAGGAACTGTTCTACGTGGCTGCCTCCCGCGGCCGCGAAGGGCTGATCGTGATTACAGCGGACAAGGAACGCCTTCGCGACTCGATCGCCCAGTCCGATTCCCGCCAATCGGCTACGGAACTGGTTCAGAGATCTCACGCAAACGGTGCAATCCACCCCACCCATGGCATCCGCCAACAGTTCGCAATCGAGGAGAACCGGAAGGCGCAACTCGCTCAAGAGTCACAGCACCGTGTCGCGCCGGAGAGGTCGCTTCCTTCGCATAGCGTGGGTATTACCAAGTCTCTTGGCCCGTTTGCGGGGCTCACGGGCACCTACATTCCCGGCGACGTGCAGCAGCAAATCCCCGATTCGAAGGCCCCGGGATCACCAGCCGAGCCCGAGAGGTTTGTCAAACAATCAACCCCCGAATACAGCATCACGCCGGGCAAAGAGAAAAAGAGGGAGCTGGAAGAGGAGATCGCTGAGAACGAAGGCCTCGGCTTTGGATTTTGAAAAACGGTTTTCCTCCAAATACTCGGTCAAATCTAGGGCCGCACCCCGACACTGAGACCTGTGCCTCGACTTGTGCAGTTCCGGCCGATAAGCAAATTGAGTAGCGTTGCCAGCACGCCCATCCCTGTCACCGTCTGAGCGATCAGGCGGTCCGACACAGTGATCGACTCACCCCAAAAAGTACTGGCCCACATCGCGTGCCGCACATGGAACCGCCTCCCCCAGCCTCCCTCAATTCGCCAGCCGACTATGGTACTCTGCATACCGAGCAAATCCGAAACGAGCCATTGCCGCAGGGAGGCGGCTTCGAACAAATGGCTCGTAGACGATATCAGAAACCCACGCCGAAAAAGCGTGGAGGGCAGTGGACGATCCTTGTGCGCGAGGATCGAGTTGCAAATGGACGAAGAACTCGAAAGGTCAAGCGAATTGTTTTGGGGCCGGCCACTCTTACCAGAGCGGATGCGGAACGGATGCGGGATGAATATCTCGCCAGCATCAACAATCCCCAGGTCGGTATCGGCGGCGCTTGTCTGTTCAAGGACTTCGTTGCAGCGTATGATCGCGATGTTCTTCCCACGCTTGCGAGCACCAGTCAGGAACGGAGCCGCAGCGTGCTAAAGAACCATCTCAAACCAGAATTGGGCGATCTGATGTTGCGGGAGATCACGTTGGAAGCGTTGCAAGGCTATTTCACACGGTTGCAGCAGTCCAAGCTCTCCTATGAAAGCATCGACAAAGTCCGGGACGTACTGTCAGCCGTGCTGAGAACCGCCGTCGAGTACGGCCGGCTTCTCAACAATCCGGCAGAAAAGATCCGTCTGAAGCGGCGAAGGGCGAGAGGCCCCAAACCGTTTCTAAGGATCGAGCAGTTTTATCTTCTGCTGGAAGCGATCGCGGAACCCTACGCCACCATGGTCTACATGGCGGTGTTTACGGCCCTCAGGGTCAGTGAACTGGCTGGCCTGAGATGGCGGAACATTCATACCACCTCGATTACCATTGAGGAGCGGTACAGCCGAGGCGATTTCGATCAGCCCAAATCACAGGCAAGCCGCGCGACGATTCCAGTTGACGCGCACGTCATCGCGAGAATCGAGCGGCTTAAATCACTGGAGGTTTTGGTTCGTGCGGGCTATGCGACCCGGCGGTACCGGGTTGTGAAGTCCGACGCGCCAGATGACCTGGTGTTTCAATCGGTCGCTAAGGGAGCGCCGATGCGGGACAACAATATCCTCACCCGCCACATCAAGCCGACAGCCCGCAAGCTGAACCTCGGCTGGGTGAACTGGCAGGTGCTCCGGAGATCGTGCGCGACCTGGCTGCAACAGGCCGGCGTAGACGTGAAGGATGCCCAGGGAATCATGCGGCACAGCCGTGCGAGTACGACCCAGGATGTTTACCAGCAACTGGTGCCGGAATCGCAGCGAAGGGCGGTCCAAAAGCTGACGTCGTATGTGGAAACTGGGAGGGTCGTACAGTGAAAACGTGGTTGCAATTGAACTCGAAGTGCAACCAATTGCAACCAAATGTGGAAAACGTGGTCTGTAACTTATTGAAAATGGTGGCCAGGGACGGAATCGAACCGCCGACGCCAGCCTTTTCAGGGCTGCGCTCTACCAGCTGAGCTACCTGGCCGGGGAATTTTAGTGTAGCAGCGCGTTTACGCTTCCTGCAATGTTTCCAACGCTGCGCCCGTCTTGGCCTCCACGTCCGCGTGCAGACTATTGCCGTGCGCGTCCATGGTCACGATCGCCGCAAAACCCTTCACGCGGATGTGCCACATCGCTTCCGGGATCCCGAACTCCATCAGGTGCACGCCCAGAACCTGCTCCACCGTGCGGGCGTAATACTGCGCGGCGCCGCCGATTCCGTTCAAATACACCGCACCGAAATCCTGCAGCGCGGCCAGCGTTTTCGCTCCCATGCCGCCTTTGCCGATCACGGCGCGCACGCCATAGCGTTTGATCACATCCGCCTGGTAAGGCTCCTCGCGGCTGCTGGTGGTTGGGCCGGCGGCCTTGACTTTCCAGTGTCCTCCTTCCTTCAGCATCACCGGGCCGCAGTGGTACAGCACCGAACCGTTCATATCCACCGGCGGCGGATTTTTCATCAGATATGCGTGCACGTTGTCGCGCCCGGTGAACATCTCGCCGTTGATCAGCACCACGTCGCCAACCTTAAGCGCCCGCATCTGTGCCTCGGTTAACGGCGGCGTCAGAATCACTTCGCGGCCCGTCAAAGGGAAGCCCTCGCCACGGGCCATGCGCTCCACCGGCCGCGCAGGATCGCGGTACAGCCATTCGGTAATCGCGCCCGTAGCCGCGTCCAGGCGCACACCCAGGCGCCGGAAGGCCCAGCAGTCATAGGCCACCGAAACGAAAAAGCTCGCGGGTAGCCGGTTCGCGGCCGAAATCTTGCAACCGATCAGCGACGCTTTGCCGCCGAAGCCCATGGCGCCGACGCCCAAGCGGTTGGCTTCCTCCACGATCCCGGCTTCGAGTTGCGCCAGCGTGGGATTCGGGTTCACATCATCCAGCGTGCGGAAAAGTTGCCGCTTGGCCAGATCGTAACCGTGGGCGCGGTCGCTTCCGATGCATACCCCCACTGCGCCGGGCGCGCAGCCCTGCCCTTGCGCCTGCCATACCGCGTGCAGAATACACTTGCGCACACCTTCCAGATTGCGGTCGGCGCGGCCCAGGTGGTCCAGACTGCAGGGCAGGGAATACTGGATGTTCTTGTTCTCGCAGCCGCCCCCCTTGAGGATCAGGCGGATCTCGACCTCCGCCTCTTCCCACTGTTCGAAGTGCACCACCGGCGTTTCTTCGCCCAGATTGTCGCCGCTGTTCTTGCCCGTGAGGGAATCGACGGAGTTGGGCCGCAGCTTGCCGCGCCTGGTCGCCTCGGCCACGGCCTCGCGAATCGCCTGTTTGATACGGAGCTGATTCACGCCCACCGGGGTGTGCACCACGAACGTGGGCATACCCGTATCCTGGCAAATAGGGCCCTCATCCTCCTGCGCCATATCCACATTAGACAGAATGATGTCGAGGGCTTGCGACGATTGCGTCCCCGGTGTTTCCCCGCCCGCCGCCAGCGCCATGGCAGCGCGCACATCGGGCGGCAGGTTGGTTGAGGTCTGCGTGATTAGTTCCAGCAGACTGGTAGCTAGAAATTCCATAGGGTTTCCGGAATCCTTATTCTAACCCCATGCTCAGAAATGCCAACAGAGCCGTGACCAAAGGGAGCGGTCCTCGCAACCCGTCATGCCGCGTCCGCCCGCTTAACGGCGTGCCGGCAACGATCCAGGCGGCACATAGTAGAGCAGGAGCGGTCCTACGCGGCGGACCGGCCGCAGGTATTCAAACCACGGCTTGACGTTCGCATAGCGGTAGTACAGACCGTATTGGACGGACTTCCAGAACGTGGGGCCAATCGCCGTCCAGCCCTCTACCGGCTTCAGGGGATCGATGCCCGTGGTGGGAGGGAGCCCCGGCCAGGCTTGCAGGTTGGCGTCGCTTAAATAAGAAGTCACGAAGGAGACATGTCCGATTCCCATTTCTCGCAGCTGCCGCGCCAATTCGACGGTTCCCTGTCCCCAATCCAGGTCGGAATCGACCAGCACTTTTTCCGGCTCCGCACCCACCAATTCATTGAAGTAGGCCAGGTAATCCGGATGGTGGGCTGCACCGGAGGCGGCCATCCAAACCAGGAACACGGCCGCGGCCGCGCCTTTCCACTTGCGTGCAGCGCTCTCTTTCAGCAAATGCGCCAACCCGATGGCGGCGATGATCGAGAGCCCCGTGTAGATGGGCAGAATGTGACGCACCCCGATGTTGATGTGGCCCGCCATCGCCGGCAGGAGGATCCCCAGCGAGAACGCCACCGGCAGCAGATAGACGGTCTCGCGGCGGTGTCTCCAGACGAGGTGCAATCCCAGGCCCATCAAGAGGAGAAATGCCAGCGGCGTCTTCACCCCGAGCGCTACCGGGAAGTAGTACCACCATCCGCTCATACTGACATGGCCGAGCAGGTAGGCAAAATGCCCACGCTGGTTGTGTTGGAGCGCCGAGCGTATGCCGTCGAACAGTTCCGGCGCAGGCAGTGAGAAGGTCCAGCCAGGTACTTTGCCGAATGAGAAAAGATATCCGGTCCACAGCACTAGAGCGCACGCGAGGATTGCGACCGTCAGGGGCAAGGCGCGGGCCTTCGCCATCACCGTCAAACGAGCCATTGATGGCCGCTCCACCACCACCCAGAGTGCTCCCGCCAGTACCGCCGCGGCGGGTAAGAATCCCAACGCGGTGAACTTGCAGAGAACCGCCAAACCCGTCAGGAAACCCAAACAGACGCTCTGCCGGACGCCCGGTTTTTCGGCCCAAACCACCAGAGCCACGAACGCCGCGCTCACGCCAGCCGCCAGCGGCATGTCGGTGGTGGCCACGCCGGCATGAGCAAGCACCGGAGGCAGCATCGTAAAAAGCCCGGTCGCGATCGCCGCGGTGAGATTCCCAAAGTACCGGTGAGACCAGAAATAGACCACGCCGCACGCCAGCAGGAAGAAAGGCAGAATTCCCAGACGCATCAGAACCAGCGTACGCAGCACGTGTCCGTTGCGATAGATCACAGCCGCACCCTCCAGGTTCTGTTCGGCCCCGCCCATGGGCCTGGCGCCATCCAGGTACGGCCCCAGAGCGGACATTACCCGCGCCAAAGGAGGATGCTGCGATTCGTAACGGTAGACGTGTTCCGCCAGAAACTGCAGGCCACAGGCCATATGGCCCGGTTCATCGTAGGTGATGCCGTTTTCCGGATACGCCGCCACGATGCGCGCTACGCCGAGAGCGATCAGGCCCACGGCAATCAGGAGAGCATGCGCATCCAGCCAGGGCAGCGCGCGGGAAACCCACCATTCCGGCTTCGCCTGAGTAGAAGAAGGGGCCTCAGCGTGCCGTTTGACTTTTCTTTTGCCGGAAGGCACGGCGCGGCTTCACGCCCTAGAGCTCGATTCCCAGCCCGCGCGCAACTCTGGCGAGAGTGGTCACCAGCCGGTCTACGTGCTTTTCGGTGTGGGCCGCCGTGCAGGAAATGCGGAGCAGGTTTTGTGCGGCCGCGGGCCTGAGCACGGGATTAATATAGATCCCTTCTTCGAGCAGCTTCTTGCACAGCCGGCAGAGATCGATTTCGCTTTGGACCACCACCGGCACAATAGCGGTCTCTCCGGGTAAGACGGAAAAGCCCCGCGCGCGCAGCTCATCGCGCAACAGATTCGCGATGCGTAGCAGCCGAAGCCGCCGCTCCGGCTCTTTTTTCATGACCTGCAGTGCCTCCGCTACGGCCGCTACGGAGGCTGCGGGCAGGCTCGCCGAGAATACGAAGGGGCGTGCGGTGTGTTTCAAGTAGTCGACCACCGTGCGGTCGCCCGCGATAAATCCACCCACTGAAGCCAGCGACTTGCTGAACGTCCCCATGATGATATCGACGTCGTCCAGGACGCCCAGGTGCTCGGCCGCGCCGGCGCCCGTGGCGCCCAGTACGCCGATGCCATGAGCTTCATCCACGTACACACGCGCGCCGTATGGTTTGGCCAGCTTCAGAATGCCGCGCAGGTCGGCAATGTCGCCTTCCATGCTGAACACGCCTTCGGAAACTACCAGGATTCGTTCTTCGGGAGGGCAATTTTCCAGGCAGCGTTCAAAATGATCCAGATCGTTGTGGCGGAACCGCACCGTTCGCGCCGGCGACCGCAGCGCGCCCTCTACCAGGCTAGCGTGCAGATTGTGGTCGCAAATCATCACATCGCCCTTCTCGGTAAGGGCCGAAAGGGTGGCGTAGTTAGCTTGAAAACCGGTGCCGAAAATAATGGCCGCCTGCTTGTGCGTGAAGGCCGCCAACTCGGACTCCAATTTCACATGCAGATCGAGCGTGCCATTCAAGAGCCGCGAACCGCTGCAACCGCTGCCATACTTCTTGAGCGCCTGGACCGCGGCATCTTGTACCTTGGGATGCGAAATCAGATCGAGATAATCGTTGGACCCGAACATCAGGACCTTGCGTTTACCCAAGCGGACTTCGCCCGGCTGGCAGCCTTCGCGGTCGCTAAAAACCTCGAAATACATGTAGAGGCCGGCAGACTGCAGATCGCCCGGACGAGTGAAAGTACGGCACTTCTCGAAAATATCGTTCGTTCCGCTGCTCTTCTTCTTGCCGGTGACGTCGGTACTCGGTACGCGCATGGCCCTCAGCTCCATTCGTAAATTCGGTAGGTCTTGTACCGCTTCGCGCCCATCACCTCCAGGGAGCGATTCATTAAGACATTGTCCTCCAAAATCCAGGACATCTCGCATGGCCCATAGCCCAGTTTTTGGGCGTTCCGGACGAGAGTAGCATAAAATCCGGCGGGAAGCCCCGAGGCACGGTGCTCCTCCACCACCCCCAACGCCAGGACCCGGACGCTATCGATCAAACGCTGATGGTACAGGATTTTCAGCAGCCCCGTGGGGAACAGCCGTCCCCCCGCGGGTTTCAGCGCCTGATTGATGTCCGGCAAAGCTAAAGCAAAACCCACCATGCGATCGCCCACTTCCCCGATGAGCACCAGTTCGGGCTTGAGAATCTGTTTCATCTCCTTACCCATCAGGTTGAACTCCTCGCGGGTCATGGGCACAAAGCCCCAGTTGCGGCTCCACGCCGCGCAGTAGACCTCCCAAACGCGTGCAACTTCCCCGTCGAAGTCTTTCATGTTGATGGGGCGCACGCGAACCCCGTTTTTCGCGAACGCCCGCCTGGCCGCCCGTTCGATTTTTTCGGTCTGCACCTGGTCAGAGCGGCTGACGAAAGCTAACAAATCTTTGGCCTTGTGTAAACCCACACGCTCCATCAGCGCGGGGTAGTATGGCGGATTGTAAGTCATCATGACCATCGGGTCGGAGTCGAAGCCTTCGACCAGCATGCCGCACTCATAGTTCGTGGATGGATTCACCGGCCCGCGAAAGCACTGAGCGCCTCGATCCGACACCCACTGCCGGGCGCGCGTCAGCAGTGCCTCCGCCACCGGTGCGTCGTCTATACACTCGAAGAACCCGAAGAAGCCGGCCTGCTCGTTGTGAAACCGGTTATGGTTCCGGTCCACAATGGCGGCGATCCGGCCCACCGCACGCCCCGCCCGGCGCGCCAGAAAAAACTCGGCCTCCGCGTTCTTGTAGAAGGGATGCTTCTCACGGTCCAGCAGTTCCTTGACCGCAATGCGCAACGGAGGCACCCAATGGGAGTTGTTACGATACAGGGCATACGGCAGTTCCACGAATTCTCGAAGCGTCTTTTGATCTGCCGCGACAATCTCAATTTCCTCCAACCTGAGCCCCTTTTGTCTTAAGGTGTTGGTACATCGAAGGAGCGGCTACAATAAGAATCGCCGCCACCACCATCCCCGCGACAACATCGATCGTATAGTGATATCGAAGATAAACTGTAGCAAAAATGATGCTTAAAGTGTAGGCAAAATAAGGCAAAAACAGCGAATTTGTGAGCATTCGCGTGCTCCACCACGCCAGGATGGTGAGTTCCGTGTGGCCGCTCGGGAAACAATCGTAGGCGACCGATTCCAGGCGGTCCAGAGTGCCCTGCATTGTTTGAAAGAACCACAACCCCTGCAAGGGCGCATGCTGCAGATCCCTCAGCAGGAAACGGGGGCCGCGCGCAGGAACGATCAGATATCCCACGTACGAAACGAGATAGCCGAGCGCGATCAAAAAAGCACAATATTGGAACTCCGCGTAACGCTGTTTTCTCCAGAGCAGGACTGGTATCAGCAGGACCGCCGGCACAAATAGCGTATACACGATCTGCAAAAATTCAGTTAGTACAGGACTCGCGATGCGCTCCAGCCAAACCGTGGGATTGGCGTGCCAGAAGGCGCGATCCACAGTGGCCAGCCACTGGTCTGCATACGTATGGCGGACAACCGGGACGAACATCGCCATTTCCTTGTAGCAGGAGGCCACGTAAATTAGCGGGTACCAGTGTCGGAAGTACCAGGTGGTGAGGTTGGGCCGAAGGATTTCGTAGAACAGCAAGCCGGCGCCGAGAACATGTAGGGCCAGCAGCCAGGCAGCTTGCGGCAGCGAGCCCCACCATCCGACGATCAGCACGACGGCAAAGCCGAAATACGCCAGAATCACTTTGTCTACGGGCCATAAACGTGCCCAGACGTCTAAGACCGCAGCCAACCGGCCCCCTTGTACCAGGCGATCGTCTTCGCCAGTCCGTCTTCGATAGAAGTGCGTGCATCGAAGCCCCACTCGGCGGATGCGCGCCCGGGATCACACGTCCAGCACATACATTGCGCTTCCAAGATCTTCTCACGCGAGAGCACGCCTGGCTTACCGGTTATCCGCGACCAGGCTTCGGCGCAAGATCCCACGGCGCGCGCCGCTGCCGGCGGCAACCGTAGCGTGCGTGTCTGGCGGCCCATAATCCGCGCCGCCGTGGCTGCCAGTTGGCTCCATGAGACGGGCTTGGGATGCGCCACAAAATAAGTCTTACCGGCGGCTTGTGAGTTGGCCGCACAGGCCAGCAGGGCCTCCGCCAGATCGGTCACGTAAATGAAGCTGAACCAGCGCTCCCCGCCGCCGATCTGGAGCGACCAGCCTTTACTGATGGGCTTGAGCACCTGCCATACGGCTTTGTCGCGCGGCCCGTAGACCACCGGCGGCCGCACGATCACCGCATCGGGCAGCAGCGCCCGCACCGCGCGCTCACCGGCGAGTTTGGATTTGCCGTAAGCCGTAATCGGGCGAGGTTCGGCGTCCTCGCGCAGCGGCTCGCCGTTAGAACTGGGTCCCGCCGCGGCCAGAGAGCTGACGTGAACTAGGCGGATTCCTTTCCCGCGGATGGCGCCCGCCAGCACCTCGCTGGCCTGCACGTTGCCCGTATGGTAATCCCCTGGGCGCAACGCGTTCGTTACACCAGCGAGGTGGATGACCGCTTGTATGCCTCCCAGCGCCTCTTCCAGCCCCTCCCCAGTCGCCAGATCGCCCAGCGCGGTCGATACCGAGGGAAGGCTCCGGGCAGAACTGGTCGGCCGCACGAGGCAACGGAAATCGGCGCCGCGTTGGAGTAGCAATTCCACCAGGTGGCCCCCGATGAAACCACTGGCGCCGGTTACCAGGAACATTATTCGGGTTTATTGCGGAACACCACGGTGCCGATCGAGCTTTCGGCCGAGGTGCCGGTGTGCTGCGAATTGATCTGGATGCGCAGCCCCTTCACATGCGGCGCGGATCTGCCGTAAGCGCGTTCGTAATCGGCTGCCACGTCGCGCATTTCCGGCAGCCAGCGGTTCATATCCGCAGCCCCCGATTCGCAGACTACCGCAAAAATGTGGACCAGCGGAATGGAGCTGGCGTTCTGCATGGTCCCCTTCGGAGCGGTAGTATCCCAAATGTAGGTCAGTACACGCCGGTCCGTAAACCCCACCATCACCTGGGCCGCCTGATCATCCGTCCAAGCGTTCCGGAAATCGCCCCCCGCCGGCAGCTCGGAGACTCTCCACTGCCAGGTGAGGTACCTCGTTTCGTAAGGATCGACATCGACATCGCGCTCCAGAGCGAACGAGGATTTCACACTCTTCAGGTCTAGGCAGGATCCGTCGCCGGCGGCGCAACTGGAGATTATGGGCTTGCCGTGATTGACTTTAATTTGCCAGCCGGAGGGTGGACGTCCATCGCCCCAAGTCTGTGGATTCAAGACTATTACGGCCAACTGGGAGGTCCGGGCCAAGTCGCTGAACACAAACAGAGTTAGAAACAGGAACAGGCGCATCCGTTGCAAGAAAAACCCTCACTGTGGCGAGTACCCCTCTATAGTACCTCATGGCGTTATTCGTTGGTGACGAAAACGGTGGTGGGGCATGCTTTAGCTTGCCCTCAAATCGTGGAATCGCGCCCCACCTGGGAAAGCTAAAGCATGCCCACCACGGGCTATTCGAACAGTGCCTGAAGGGGGACGACGATCTCGGGATCCTCGGCCCGAAGCTCGCTGATTTCGGTTAGCGCGCCGGGCGTCGAGCGGTAGGCCTTGCGGCTGGCAGGATCGAGAATCCAGACGTAGGGGACACCGAATTTCAGATAGTCCTGGACGCGCTGGTGCATTGCCATAAGCCGGTCGTCTGGGGAGAGGATTTCGATGCAGATGAACGGAGGCGTGCGGAAGATTTGCTCCGTTGGTTCACCCTTGACGACACACACATCAGGAACCCGAAATCGCGTGGCTGACACCTGAACTCGCTGCTCGGGAACTGCACGCAGGCCCCACTGCTTCCGCCTTACTTCGAAATAGAGGAATACCGCTCCCTGCAATCGCCCGTGATCGTATTGGCCCAAATTCCGTTCCACCACCAATCCGTCCACATAATCACAATCGGGACGATAGCTGGTGGACAGATACTCCCTAACGCTTACGAATTCGCCAGCCGCCATAAGAGTGTACGTGCCCTCAAACTGAAACTATAGCTTTGCGCGCTTCGGCGCCAATCATCGAGTCGGCAATGCGGGCGCAAGCCTCCCGTTCTTCCGCGATGGATCCGGAAGTAAGAGCGCGGGCCTGGTCGAGCGCCGCCCGGGCTTTTTCCTGCAGGGACTCGGGGTACTGGTGTCCGCAGTGCGGGCAGAAGAGTTTCGCGCCGGAGAGGCGGTAGGCGCTGTAGGCGGTACCTGCGAATGGGACTGCATTGAGGACGCCATGAACGGTTTCGTTGCCGGGCTGCTGGGCAGTGGGCTTGGCGGAGCGACCGCAGGCCGGGCAGGTGGTAACGGTGAAGCGGGTGAGCATTCTATCCGGCCTCCTCCTGTCGCCGACGGACGATGTCGCGACCGCCACCCTCCGGGCGTGCGCGGAGGCTGCGTTCGTGGCCTTGGGCAGCAAGGCTCATACAGACAGTCTACTCCCTCCGACTAAGGGCCAGGAGGGGGAAACATGACGGAGGTAAACTCCGGAAATCCGCTTCGCCAAATCGGAAACTGAACCACTGCCCGCACCTCAACCGAGTAATCGCTGAACGACCTCCTGAAGACTCAATCCAGAGCACCTGGCCACCTCACGCAAAATGGAGCGCAGGGTCCCTAAAGGAAGAACCTTATGAGCCGGTACACTAACGTGATGTTCACCGTGTTCTGGCGTCGTCAGGCGCAAATGACTTCCGGTCTGACGCGTGACCTTGTACCCAAGCGCAGCCAGGCTTTTGCCAGCTCAGCGCCGGACAGGTCCCGCGGCAACTTCATACTGCGATAACTTCTTCGCGAACGAAATGTAGCCGGATTATCTTGGGGCGGTTCTCTTCCTCGAAGTGGCAAATGACGGCGTCACGCACCATCTCATAGCTCTTCGAGGTTCTCAGCAACAGTGAGTATAGGGTGGCCGAGGGCTTCCGCTGCAAAGCCGCCCTCCGGCGGCTCCTGCACCATGAAAATGATTTCGTTCATCGAAACCCTCAGCCTACCCTTTGGCGGGATTATTACTCTGCCAGCGACCCCTCGCCGGTATCCTCCGGCAGACCGCCTGCGTACTGCAAGCGGGTCTCTTCGTCGTAGCCCGGAATGGCGTCGAGCGCGGGCTCTGCCACCGGCTCTTCCACCACATCCTCGCCCGCGATCTTGGCCTGCCGGTAGTACTCCAGGCCGGTTCCGGCCGGAACCAGGCGGCCCATGATCACGTTCTCCTTCAGACCGCGCAGGTAGTCCACCTTGCCGTTGATGGCGGCTTCGGTGAGCACGCGCGTGGTCTCCTGGAAGGACGCGGCGGAAATGAACGAGTCGGTAGAAAGCGAGGCCTTGGTGATCCCCAACAGCATGGCCTTGCCCTGCGCCGGACGCTGGCCCGCCTCCACCACCCGCAGATTCTCCGTGCGGAATTTGAATTTATCGACGACTTCTTCCGGCAGGAACTCGGTGTCGCCGATCTCTTCCACTCTCACCCAGCGCATCATCTGACGAGAGATGACTTCCAGGTGCTTGTCGTTGATGTTGACGCCTTGCAACCGGTAGACTTCCTGAATCTCGTTGACCAGGTACTTTTGCAGTTCCTTTTCACCGAGCACAGCCAGGATGTCGTGCGGGTCGCGAGGCCCGTCCATGAGCGGCTCGCCGGCCTTGACCCGCTCGCCTTCCTGGACGTTGATGTGGACGCCGCGCGGCAACGCATATTCGCGCTGTTCGCCGTCGTCACCCACCACAAAAATCTTGCGTTGGCCCTTGGTGACCTCGCCGTATTTCACCACGCCGTTGATCTCGGCGATGATGGCGGTTTCCCGCGGCTTGCGCGCTTCGAACAGTTCCACCACGCGCGGCAGACCGCCGGTGATGTCTTTGGTCTTGGTGGTTTCCCGCGGGATCTTGGCCAGCACGTCGCCGGCATGTACCTCGTTCCCGTCCTGCACCATCAAGTGCGCGTGCGTGGGCATGAGGTATTTCTTGCGATCGCCACGCGCCCCTTCCGGCCGCACTTCGATTTGCGGCTGGCGCTTCTCGTCGGGCGAATCCGTAACCACCAGCTGCGACATGCCGGTGACTTCGTCCACCTGCTCTTGCAGTGTGAGGCCGTCGACCAGGTCTTTGAAATGCACTGCGCCGCTGACTTCGGTCAGGATGGAGAACGTGTACGGGTCCCATTCGAGCAGGATCTGATTGCCCTTCACGGGTGCCCCATCTTCCGTCAGCACGCGCGCGCCGTACACTACCGGGTACCGCTCCTTTTCGCGGCCCTTATCGTCCACCACCGCCATGATGCCGTTGCGGTTCATAGCGATGAGCTCGCCGGCTTGGGAGCGCACGGTCTGGATGCCGATGTAACGCGCGAAGCCGTCGGACTTCGCATCCTGTGTAGACTGCTCGCTGATTCGTGTCGCCGTTCCGCCGATGTGGAACGTGCGCATGGTCAACTGGGTGCCCGGTTCGCCGATGGACTGGGCTGCGATCACGCCAACCGCCTCGCCGCGTTCCACCAAGCGGCCGCTGGCCAGGTTGCGGCCGTAGCACGCCACGCAGACGCCGCGCTTCGATTCGCAAGTCAGCACCGAGCGAATTTTCACGCGCTCGATACCGGCTGCCTGAATCGCCGCCGCCAGCTCTTCCGTGATCTCCTGATTGACTCCCACGATCACGTTGCCTTCATAGTCCTTCTGATCTTCGAGGGCCACGCGGCCCACAATGCGGTCGCGTAACGGCTCGATGATTTCGCCCGATTCGATGATCGGCTCGACGTAAATGCCTTCCTGCGTGCCACAGTCGTTCTCGCTCACGATCACGTCCTGCGCCACATCCACGAGGCGGCGCGTGAGGTAGCCCGAATCGGCCGTCTTCAAAGCCGTATCGGCCAAACCCTTGCGGGCGCCGTGGGTCGAAATGAAGTATTGCAACACGTCCAGCCCTTCGCGGAAGTTGGCGGTGATGGGCGTCTCGATGATCTCGCCCGAAGGCTTGGCCATCAGGCCGCGCATCCCCGAAAGCTGGCGGATCTGCTGCTTGGAACCGCGCGCTCCGGAGTCGGCCATGATGTAGATCGGGTTGAGGTAGCGGCCGGTGCGGTCGTCCTCTTCCATGGCCTGGAACATTTCGTCGGAAACCCGCTCCGTGACCTTGGACCAGATTTCGATGATCTTGTTGTAGCGTTCGCCGTGGGTGATGGCGCCGTCCTGATACTGACTTTCTACGACCACCACTTCTTTTTCGGCATCGCGCACCAGGCCAGCCTTCTCGCTCGGCACCACCATGTCGTCGATGCCGATCGAAATACCTGCGCGCGTGGCGTACAGGAATCCCAGAGCCTTGACCTCGTCTAGCATCTGCACCGTAATTTGCAGGCCAAACTTGAGGTAGCAGTATTGCACCAGTTGCCCCAGCCCCTTCTTCTTCAGAAGGCCGTTGATGTAGGGCATGTCCCGGGGCAGGTTGTCGTTCATGATCACGCGGCCGACCGTGGTTTCCATGTATTGCTTGATGAACTCGATCGGCTCGGTGTGCAGAATATTCTGGTTGTCGAACGCGTGCACCAGGTCGATCACCCGGCCGGTGTAGCGCAGCTTGATGGGAGTGAGCGTCTCGACCTCACCCATTTCGAGCGCGATCAGCACGTCATCGGTCGAGGCGAACGTGCGGCCCTCTCCTTTGGCGCCCGGCCGGGCCTTGGTCAGGTAATAGCAGCCCAGTACCATATCCTGCGTGGGCACGGCAATGGGCGCCCCGTGCGCCGGCGAAAGAATGTTGTTGGACGCCAGCATCAGGGTGGAAGCTTCAATCTGCGCTTCGGGTGAAAGCGGAATGTGGACGGCCATCTGGTCGCCATCGAAATCCGCGTTGAACGCCGTGCAGACCAGCGGATGAATCTTGATGGCCTTGCCTTCCACCAGCACCGGCTCGAAGGCCTGGATGCCGAGGCGGTGCAGCGTGGGCGCGCGGTTCAGCAAAATGGGATGGTCTTTGATGACCTCTTCCAGGATGTCCCACACCACCGGGTCCTGCTGCTCCACCAGCTCCTTGGCCTGCTTGATGGTGGTGCAGTGGCCGCGCTGCTCCAGGCGGTGGTAGATGAACGGCTTGAAAAGCTCCAGCGCCATCTTCTTGGGAAGGCCGCACTGGTTGAGGCGCAGATCCGGGCCGACCACGATGACGGAACGGCCGGAGTAATCCACGCGCTTGCCCAGCAGGTTCTGGCGGAAGCGGCCCTGCTTGCCCTTGAGCGTGTCCGAAAGCGATTTCAACGGGCGGTTGTTGGCGCCGCGCAGCACGCGGCCGCGCCGGCCGTTATCGAATAGCGCATCCACGGCCTCCTGCAGCATGCGTTTTTCATTGCGCACGATGACGTCGGGCGCGTGCAGCTCAATCAGCTTCTTCAACCGGTTGTTGCGGTTGATCACGCGGCGATAGAGGTCGTTCAGGTCGGAGGTAGCGAAACGGCCGCCATCCAGCGGCACCAGCGGGCGCAGCTCCGGAGGGATTACCGGAATCACGTCCAGGATCATCCATTCCGGCTTGTTGGCAGACTTGCGGAACGATTCCACCACGCGCAGCCGCTTGCCGAACTTCAGCTTCTTCTGCTGCGATTGCTCGGTCTTCATGCGCTCGCGGATCTCGTCGCCGAGACCTTCCACGTCGATCTTCTTGAGCAGCTCCTTGATGCCTTCGGCGCCCATCATGGCAATGAATTTGCCCGGATACTCCTGGTCGAGCTGGCGCTTTCTCTCGTCCGTGATCACCTCGCCGCGGTGCAGCGCCTCCACCTCCCCAGGCTCCACCACCACGAAGGCTTCGAAATAGAGCACGCGCTCAAGCTCGCGCAGCGTGATGTCGAGCAGGTGCCCGATGCGGCTCGGCAGGCCCTTAAAGAACCACACGTGCGAGCAGGGGCTGGCCAGTTCGATATGGCCCAGCCGCTCGCGCCGCACACGGGCCAGCGTCACTTCCACACCGCACTTGTCGCAAATGACGCCGCGGTGCTTCATGCGCTTGTACTTGCCGCACAGGCACTCCCAATCCTGAGTCGGACCGAAGATTCGCGCGCAGAACAGCCCATCGCGTTCCGGCTTGAAGGTGCGGTAATTGATCGTCTCCGGCTTGGTGACTTCGCCGTGAGACCAGCTCCGGATCTTTTCCGGAGATGCCAGAGAAATGCGGATCGAATCGAAATCCGCGATCAAATTCGCCCGATCGTATGGAGAGGATCTCAAAATTGCCTCCAGTTGTAACGCCGGCGGTCTTGCCGCCGGTGTTCTACCCACCTCACCGACGGAAAAGACCGCCGGTGTCGTACCCGTCTCACCGGCGGCCAAGACCGCCGGCGTTACTTAATCCGCCGCCGGCGCCATGTCCACCAGCACCGCTTCGCGCGGCTTCTTCATCAATTCCACATCGAGGCACAGCGATTGCAACTCGCGGATCAGCACGTTGAACGATTCCGGCACACCCGGCTCAATCGCCGCCTCACCCTTCACAATGGCCTCGTAAATCTTGGCGCGTCCATAGACATCGTCGGACTTGGCCGTTAGCAGTTCTTGCAAAATGTACGCCGCGCCGTAGGCCTCAAGCGCCCAGACTTCCATTTCGCCGAAGCGCTGGCCGCCAAACTGGGCCTTGCCGCCCAACGGCTGCTGCGTGATCAGCGAGTATGGCCCGATCGACCGCGCGTGGATCTTGTCGTCCACCAGGTGCGAGAGCTTCAGCATATAGATGTAGCCCACCGTCACCGGCTGCTCGAATTGCGTGCCCGTCATGCCGTCGAACAGAATGGTCTTGCCGGAAGACGGCAGGTTGGCATCGCCCAGCGCCTTCTTGATTTCGCGTTCGGTCGCGCCGTCGAACACCGGGGTTGCGTAATGCAGGCCCAGCGCCTGGGCCGCCCATCCCAGGTGGGTCTCCAGAATCTGCCCCACGTTCATGCGGGAAGGCACGCCCAGGGGGTTGAGCACAATTTCCACCGGCGTCCCATCCGGCAGGTACGGCATATCCTCGTCCGGCAGGATGCGCGCGATCACGCCCTTGTTCCCGTGGCGGCCGGCCATCTTATCGCCCACCGAGAGCTTGCGCTTCATGGCGATGTAAACCTTCACCAGCTTGATCACGCCCGGAGGCAGCTCATCGCCCTTGCGCAGCTTGGCGATCTTTTCGTCGGTGATCTTCTCCAGCACCGCGATCTGCCGCGACGTCATCTCTTCGATTTCGTCGATCTGCTCGTTCAGCCGCGGATCCCTGACGTTGAGGCGCATGCGCTTCAAATCGCGCGATTTCATCTTCTCGATCAGGTCGCGCGTCAGGTCCGTATCTTTGGAAAGCAGCCGCTTGTTGGTCTTCTCATCGTGGAGATCGGCCAGCAGCTTCTTGCCGTCGAGCAGCGTGCCCAAACGCTTGGCACGTTCGTCGGTCAGAATACGAATTTCGTCCTGCAGGTTCCGTTGCAGCCGCAGGATCTGCGATTCTTCGATGGATTTCGAGCGCTCGTCCTTCTCCTGCCCCTTGCGCGAGAAAATCTTGCAATCGACGATGGTGCCCTCGATGCCCGGCGGGCAGTAGAGCGAGGCGTCCTTAACGTCGCCCGCTTTTTCGCCGAAGATGGCGCGCAGAAGCTTTTCTTCCGGAGTGAGCTGAGTCTCGCCTTTGGGCGTTACCTTGCCCACCAGGATGTCGCCCGGCTTCACCGTGGCGCCGATGCGGATCACGCCGCTCTCATCCAGGTTCCGCAGGAACGAATCCGCGATGTTGGGAATGTCCCGCGTGATTTCCTCGGGCCCCAGCTTGGTGTCGCGCGCTTCGATTTCAAATTCTTCGATGTGGATCGAAGTGTAGTAGTCTTCCTTGACCAGTTTCTCGCTGACCAAGATGGCATCTTCAAAGTTGTATCCGCGCCACGGCATGAACGCCACCAGCACGTTGCGCCCCAGCGCCAGTTCGCCCAGATCCGTGCAGGGTCCGTCCGCCAGAACCTGCTGTTTGCCCACACGCTGGCCCACCCGTACGATGGGCTTCTGGTTGATGCAGGTGTTCTGATTGGAGCGCTTGAATTTGGTGAGCTGATAGATGTCCGCGCCCACCTCGCGCGAAAGTTGCCCCTCGTGGGCAGTGCCTTCCACGCGCACAATGATCCGCTCGGAGTCTACCGAATCCACCACCCCGGGGCGCTTGTTCAGCACCACCGCCCCCGAATCGCGCGCAGTCACCCGCTCCATGCCGGTTCCGACGTAAGGAGCGTCGGCGCGCAGCAGCGGCACGGCCTGGCGCTGCATGTTCGATCCCATCAACGCGCGGTTGGCGTCGTCGTTCTCAAGGAACGGAATCAAACTGGCGGCCACCGAGACCAGCTGCTTGGGGCTGACGTCAATGTACTGGATCTCCTCGCGAGGCTTCAGCACGAAGTTCCCGGCCTGGCGGGCGTTGCTCAGTTCTGGAACGATGCGCCCCTTCTCGTCCAACTCCACGTTGGCCTGGGCAACGATGTATTTGTCTTCTTCCCAGGCTGAGAGATATTCACAGTGCGCTTCGTATTCGGCCGACTGCTTCTTTTGGCTGAGCTTGCGGTTGGTCTCTTCGGCCTGCGCCCGCGGCACAATGTCGCCCACCTTGTAATCGGTGTCACCCGGGTTCAGGATTTTGACTTCGTCGATCACCACCCCCTTAACCACCTTGCGGTATGGGCTTTCGATAAAGCCGTACTCGTTGATGCAGGCGAAGCAGGAAAGCGACGAGATCAGCCCGATGTTTGGGCCTTCCGGCGTTTCGATGGGGCAGATGCGGCCGTAGTGCGTAGGATGCACGTCGCGCACTTCGAACCCGGCGCGTTCGCGGCTCAAACCGCCTGGTCCGAGGGCCGAGAGACGACGCTTGTGCGTAATCTCCGACAGCGGATTGGTCTGATCCATGAACTGCGAGAGCTGGCTGGAACCGAAGAACTCGCGGATCGCGGCCATAACCGGTTTGGCGTTCACCAGGTCGTGCGGCATAGCCGTCGACATTTCCTGGTACACCGACATCTTTTCCTTGATGGCGCGCTCCATGCGCACCAGGCCGATGCGGAACTGGTTTTCCAGCAGCTCGCCCACGGCGCGCACGCGGCGGTTCCCCAAGTGATCGATATCGTCCACCGCGCCAATGCCGCGGCGCAGCTTCAGCAGGTACTTGATGGTGGCCTGGAAGTCCCCCGAATCGAGAGTGCGCTTGTCGAGCGCCGTGGATTCCGCCTTGTCGAATAGCTTGATGTTGAACTTCATGCGGCCCACGCGCGAGAAATCGTACTTGCGTGGGTCGAAGAACATGCCCTGGAAAAGCTGGGTAGCGGTGTCGAGGGTCGGCGGATCGCCGGGACGCAGCTTGCGATAGATTTCGATCAACGCCTCGTTCTGCGTCTTGATGGCGTCCTTACGGATGGTCGCCGAAATCACCGTCCCCACATCGTCGCGCTCGGCGAAGAAGATATCGAACTCTTCGATTCCAGCTTCGAGCAGTTTGTTCAGCGCCGTGGTGGTGAGCTCGGCATTGGCATCGATCAGCACCTCGCCGGTGGACATGTCCACCACATCCGCGACTACATAGGCGCCTTCCAGATCGTTGGCCGCCACCTCCACCTGCGCGATCTTGGCCTTTTGAATTTCCTTGTACAACGAGGGCGTGATCTTCTTGCCCTGTCCCACTACCGTCTCGCCGCCCTTGGCGTTGATGGCGTACGACAGCTTCAGCCCTGTGAGGCCTTCATCCACGTTCCACAGCAGCTTTTTGTCCTTCAGCGTGATCTTGCTTACCCGGTAGAAGGCCCGCAGGATCTGCTCATCGGTCTTGTAGCCGAGGGCCCGCAGAAATACGGAACCGTAGAATTTCCGTTTTCTGTCGATACGCACGTAAAGGATATTCTTGTTGTCGTATTCGAATTCGACCCAGCTTCCCCGGTACGGAATGATCTTGCCCAGGTAGTAGCCCTGCGCCGCCACGCGCTCGAAGAACACGCCCGGCGAGCGGTGCAACTGTGACACAATCACGCGCTCGGTGCCGTTGATGATGAACGTGCCGTTGTCCGTCATCAACGGAATTTCACCGAAAAATACTTCCTGTTCCTTGATGTCGCGGACGCTCTTCTTTTGCGTCTCCGGATCTTTGGCGTATACCGTGAGCCGGATGGTGACTTTGAGCGGCGCGGCGTACGTCATACCGCGTTCCTGGCACTCCTGCATGTCGTATTTCAATTGCAGGCCCACCGGGTCGCCGCACTTGTTGCAGAACGTCACCACGTTCTTGTTGAAAGTGCCGCAGTGCTGGCACAGAATGTCGCCGGCCTGAAACGGGTCGGTGCGGATGGTCGCTCCGCAGTTGCGGCAGGTGGACCGCAGGTGATGCAGCCCCTTCAGGTTGCCGCATTTGCACTCCCAGTTTCCGATCGAATAGTCGACGAATTCCAGGTCGCTCACGCCGCGAAAATCGGAGATCGGAAATACCGAGTTAAAAACGGTCTGCAGGCCGATGTCTTCACGCTCGTTAGGCAGAAGATCCATCTGCAGGAACCGCTCGTACGACTTCTTCTGCACCTCGATCAGGTTAGGGATCGGTATGGAAGTCTTGATTTTAGAAAAGTCCACTCGCTCGGGGGCGGCGCCGTTATGTTGAAGATCCATTCGTTTACTCCTGACGGCCGAACAGCCAAAGCCAAGAAACTGCGCTTACCAGCACAAAGCCAACGACGCCGCAGAAGAATCATTTCGCAGCGCCGAGTGAAGTTGAAACAGGGGCAGGTGGTGATTATCCGGAACGGACCCGTGATCCGGGTATTCCGGAGAAATGTGCGCGATGAAAACGGGATTTGTGGAGTCGGAGACGCGAGAATCCTGAATTTTGGCCACCTCGGCGCGTACGCACAGAGATCCCCTCTTTGCGGTTCCACCGGAACAGCAATTGTAATACCAGGATTCGGGAATCACAGTCACCAATGGGATCGAATCCGGCTGAATCCAAGCCCAACTACTTACATTAGCAGGACTTCCGCCCTGCGTCAAATCCCACAAAAACCCGTGGTTGCCGGCGGTTTCTCCGCCCGCGAAAATTACTTTACTTCGACGGTCGCGCCCGCATCGGCGAATTTCTTCTTGATGGTCTCGGCCTCGTCTTTGCTGACGCCTTCTTTGATCGGCTTGGGAGCGCCATCTACCAGGTCCTTGGCTTCCTTCAGGCCGAGGCTCGTTACCTCGCGCACCGCTTTAATCACGTTGATCTTGTTGGCGCCGACCGCCACCAGGATGACGTTAAACTCCGTCTTCTCCTCGACCGCCGGGGCCGCCGCTGCCGCCGCACCGCCACCGCCCGCTACCATGACCGGAGCTGCTGCCGCCGCTGAAACACCCAATTTCTCTTCCAGAGTCTTGACCAGCTGAGATGCTTCGAGCAGCGTCAAGCCCTGAATCTGTTCCGCAATTGCGTTAATATCCGCCATTTCACAAACTCCTTCGTATTCAAAAACTCTCAGGTGGGGCAGGCTTCAGCCTGCCGATCGGCCGGAAAGGCCGACGTCCGCCTACTCTTTAAACTTGTTCTCTTTCACACCCTGGTCCAGCACCACGGCGAGGTTCCGGCCCACCGCACTCATCGCGGTCACCAGACGTTGCGCCGGAGCGTTCATCAGGAATAGCATCTTCGCGTAGATCTCTTCCTTGGGAGGCATGTTGGCCAGATCGGTGATCGCTTTGATGTCGATCACCCGGCCTTCCACCAGCCCGGCCTTGAACGTGAAGCTGGGATTGGCCTTCGCGTAAGCGGTAAGCGCTTTCGCCAGGGCCACCGGGTCCTTGGTGGTGTAAGCCAGCGAAGTCATGCCCCGCAGGCCCTTGAGCACCGGTTCGGCTGCCGTTCCCGCAGATGCGATCTCCGCCAGATTATTCTTGATGACGCGATATTTGCCGCCCGCCGCCCGCACCGTCTTGCGCAGTTCGAAATCCTGATCTACGCGCAGCTTCTCGTAGCCCGTCACGAAAAGGTTCTTCGACTGCTCCAGATCCTGGTGCAGAGACTCGATATCCTTGCTTTTTTCGTCCTTATTTTTCATGGAATACCTAATCGGCTAAGCCAAAGCCGCCGTCACCTTTACGCTAAACGGCGTCGTATCGATCGCCAGTCCCGGGCTCATGGTCGAGCAGAGCGTGGCGCTCCTGACGTATTTGCCTTTGGCCACTGCCGGCTTGGCCTTGATCACCGCCGTGATCAGGCTCGCCGCGTTTTCCACCAGCTTGTCGGCGTCGAAACTGATCTTGCCCACCGGCGCGTGAATGATGCCGGTCTTGTCCACGCGGAACTCGACTTTGCCAGCCTTCACTTCTTTCACGGCCTTGGCGACATCCGTCGTAACCGTGCCGGTCTTGGGGTTCGGCATCAGCCCGCGCGGTCCCAGAATCTTGCCGAGCTTGCCGACCGATCGCATCATATCGGGCGTGGCCACCACAGCGTCAAAATCCGTCCAGCTCTCGGACTGAATCTTGTTCACCATGTCCTCACCGCCCACAAAGTCGGCGCCCGCCTCTTCGGCCTCTTTCAGTTTGTCGCCGCTGGCGATCACCAGCACCTTTTTCGATTTCCCCAGACCGTTGGGCATCAGCACGGTGCCACGCACCATCTGGTCTGCATGCTTGGGATCGACGCCCAATCGCATGTGTACTTCGACGGTCTCGTCGAATTTGGCGAACTTGATCTTCTTGAGCAGCGGAACGGCTTCCTCAAGTTGATACTCGCGCGCCTCTATTTGCTTCTGTGCGGATTGATATTGTTTACCTGGTTGGCGTGCCATGTGACCTCATTGGTGCAAGCGGTCTGATACCCAAAAAGGGACAAACCTCCCACTGAGCCTAAAAAAGGGACGAAATGAGTCTAGCAGATCGGACCAGGGGTTGTCTACGGCCTCAGTAGCACAGGCCTCCCGGCCTGTGTCGGGTTTTCACTTTTGATATATTGACTCGTCAAACGGAGCTCACGATGCGAACCAACCTTATATCGGCAGCCGCCCTGTCCCTGATGTCGGCCCTGGCTCAAGAGCCTCCAGCTCCCACTGGCCCCTCCACCGCCATCCAACGCCGCGCCGCCCCGCCCGTACGCATCACTAAATTTAGCGCCGAGCCCGCTTCCGCCCAAGCAGGGCAGGCCGTCACGTTGGTCTGGGCCACGGAAAATCCCAACAGCGTTACCATCGACCCGGGCATAGGCCGCGTCCGGCCGCGCGGCAGCCGTGTACTCACGCCGGCCGCCACCACCACTTACACCGTTACCGCCACCGGCCCCAACAATACGACCGTCACCAAGTCGGTCACCGTCACCGTAGCCGGGACCGCTCCCCTCACCACCGGCGCCGACCCCGCCAAACACGAAATCCGCCGCATGCCCGACGGCCACCCCGATCTCTCCGGCGTCTACAACTCCGCCGCCATCGTACGCGGGTCGGTTCCTGCTACCGATGCTCCAGCCGCCCCGGTGCTCAAGTCCGGCGCCGAGAAATTCAAAGTCGTGCGCGGTCCCAAGGACGCCGGCCTTTACGCCGACTGCATGCCCACCGGCGTCCCCGGCGCCTTCTTCGTGCCCTACCAGTGGCAGATCGTGCAAGGCGCCGACCGCATCGTGATCATGCATGAATATCCGCACCTCTTTCGCGTGATCCCCACCAGCGGCGCACCGCATCAAGTCGATCTCGACCCTACCTGGATGGGCGACTCCATCGGCCATTGGGAGGGGGACACGCTGGTTGTCGACACCGTCGCCTTCAATGACAAAACCGAGCTTCCCGGCGGCTTCCGCCACACCGAGGCGTTGCATGTCGTCGAACGCTTCCACCGCACGGATTTCGAGAACATGCAATACCAGGCCACCGTCGAAGACCCCAATGTTTTCGAGAAGCCCTGGACGATCGTCCGTACCTTCCCGCTCCGCGCCGATCTCGACAAGGTGGACGAATTCGTTTGCGAGAACAACAAAGACTACAAAGAGCTCTTCGGCAAGTGAAGAATTCCTGGCTGTTCCCAGCCCTTCAATCGCTGCACGTGGCCGGCCTGGCGCTGCTGGTGGGCACCATCGTACTCCTCGATCTGCGCTTGCTCGGTTGGATCCTCCGGCAGCAGACGGTTTCCGAAGTGTCGACGCAGGTCCAGCCCTGGATCCGCCGCGGTCTCGCCACCATGCTGATCACCGGGCCCATCTTGTTCGCAGCCGACAGCGCCCGTTACCTGCACAACCCGGCCTTCCTTATTAAGATGGCGATTCTAACCCTGGCGCTGGTCTGCCAGTTCGCGCTGCGCCGGGGACGCCTCACCGCCGCCATCTCCTTGGTGCTCTGGACCTGCGTCGTACTCGCCGGCCGAGCCATCGCCGATTTCGACATTTATTAATGTTTCTGCTCCCGTTCTGCCAGTGGATTCAGAGCACGCCGTCGAGCACCCTGCTTCGGGAATCCACCTGGGGATTCCCCATCGTCAGCGCCATCCACGTCTTGGCAATCGCCTGGTTTGGCGGAACGGTTCTGATCCCCGGTCTTAGCCGCCAGCTTCCCTCATTCCGGCGGACCGGCTTCGCTCTCCTGCTTCTGACCGGGGCACTGCTGTTTTGGCTGGAGCCGGTAAAGTGCTATGCCAGCGGTCCTTTCCGCCTCAAAATGCTGCTGCTTGTCCTGCTGGGTGTGAATGGCTGGTTCCGCAGCCGGCTGACCACCGCCTTCTCGTGGGTGCTATGGGCCGCCATCATCTTCGCCGCCCGCTGGATCGCATACTTCTAAGGCTAAGGCCGCGCCCCGAGTTCATCCGGTTTATCACGGCACAGCGTTTTGCATCCTTTGGTACCCCGCGCCGGTACTAAACATAAGACAACATCCCGTACGCGTAGGCATAATGGTAATAATGGTGGAAAGCCATCAAATGCCGCAGTGGCGCGTGGATAGATGACCAGTACGAAGGGAGTGTTTTCGCTCTGATGCATGTTCGTCTGCGAATCCTGGGTTCTCCGGTCACGCCGAAACCACCGTCCGTCCGCCGGCGGCCCCTCGGCTTCTTCTGTTCGCTGCTGCTGCACGTGGCCGCTTTCGCCTATCTGCTTTCACCCAGTGTCGGGCCCCAGGAGCGCGAGAACGTCTATACGTCCTTGGTCGCGCCTCATGAAAGAGACCACAAACTGATTTGGTATCGGTTCAAAGAGCGACTGCCGGAAGTCTCGCCTGCCAATCCGACCGCCGAAAAGGACGCGCGGGTGCGAACGCCTGAGAAAGCCCGGCAGCAGATCGTGACGGCGCCCCAGGCTGACCCGGGAAAGCAACTGGTCTGGATACCTGCCCCGCAGATCAAGCTCAAGGCGGACCTGAACGCGCCGAACCTGATCGCCCTGCAGCATGCAATGCCCGCTCTGGAGAAGCCCCAGCCAAAGCCTCTGGTCGCTCCGGAACCGCCCAAGCCCCAGCCGGCTTCGCCAACCGCGTTGCCAGCCGCGCCGGCGCTCGCTCCGAAGGACCCGGCGGATCCGGGCATAGATGCTCTCTTGAACAAGACCGCAGCGCGCCTCCGCCGCGATTTCACGCCCCCGACTCTTCCGGACGCGCCGACTCCCAGCACCGCGGTAGCGCTTCCGGCCGCGCCCGCCCTGGAAGCCGCACATGGATCAGCCGCACATGGGTCAGCGAGCGTCGACTCTCTGCTCAACACACCGGTGGGCCCGCGGCGCGATTTCAAGGCGCCGCCCGCGCCACCAAGCAGCCAGGCTGGAAACGGTACGGGGACGGCGCCGGCGCTGCCCGCCGCTCCCTCTCTGGAGGCTGCGCGCGGAACCGCGGGAGTGAGTGTGGCGATCTTGGGTTTGAATCCGACCAACACTCCGCAAATGCCTGCTCCGGATGGCTCGCGAAGTGCCCGTATTGCCGTCGGTCCGGACACCGGTTCCGATCAGCCGCAATTGTCGAAGGGAAATTCGTCCCTGGTGCTGCCTGACGTCGCCATCGCAGGCAAGCCGGGTCCATCGATACCTTCGGCGACCGGCTCGCGGCCCCTTTCTACCAGGCCTGGTGTGGGGACTGCCCCTACGCCGGCTACTCAATCAACCGCGTTTCAGACGACCCCGCATTTTTCCGTAGCCCAGTGGCCCAGCTCGCGGTCTCTGCCGCCTTTCGTAGAACGTCGGTTCCACAATCGCGTGGTATTTGAGACCGTAATGCCCTCGGCACAGGACGGAGGAGACTGGGTCGTTTGGTTCGCAGAAGATACGACGACCCCGCCCGATACGCGCATTCTAATGCGCCCGCCCACCCTGATACACGGCTCTACGTTGCCTTCCATTCCTGCCAAGGAAGTCCATGGGACCGGCAAGCTTCTGGTTGCGGGCATTCTCAAGAAGGACGGCCGCTTCGGCTCGCTCGGCGAGGAAAGCGATGCCGCCGACCGGGAGTTGCTGGATACCCTTGAGTCATGGCAGTTCAATCCCGCCATAAGAAACGGCGTCCCGGTGGATGTGGAAGCTGTTCTCGAGATCCCCATGGCCTATGTGCCCGCGAAACTGACGGCATCGAAGTAACAACCGCTCCCTTTGGTCACGGCTCTGTAAGTGCCTGCTGGCGGTATCGAATGTCGTTACCGAGCCGTGACCATAGGGAGCGGTGCTTTTGCCCTAGCGCTAACATAAAACTTCGCTATGCACCGCACCGGCTGGATCGCCGCGGGTCTGATCGTCAGTGCCGCCGCCGTTTTCGGGGAACTAGCGGATAAGCTCGCACCTGCCCCGGAACATCCCGCCATCGAATACTTCAACTACCTCAAGCGCCCGCCCCGCGACCCGGTCGCACAGTTGAGCCGCAAGATCGAACAGGGCACGCTCCAGCTCGACTTCGCACCGGACATGGGCTACCTGCGATCGCTGCTCGAAGCCCTCCATGTCCCCATCGAATCGCAGATGGCCGTCTTCTCCAAAACCAGCTTGCAATCGGAGCGCGTCGAGCCCGCTAACCCGCGCACCATTTTTTTCAACGACACGGTATCGGTCGCCTGGATGCGCGGCGGCTTCATCGAGATGGCCTCGCTCGACCCGGAGCAGGGCGTTATCTTTTACACCTTGCAGCAACAGTTCCAGCAGAAGCCGCAACTCCTGCGCCGCGACGACTGCCTTCGCTGCCACCTCTCGGATGACACTCTGGGCGTTCCCGGCATGATGGCCCGCAGCCGCTACACCGCACCCGACGGCATGCCGAAGTTGCTCCTGGGCGGTTTCAACACCGACCACAGGAGCCCCATGGAGGAGCGCTGGGGCGGTTGGTATGTCACCGGCAAAGCCGGCCCGGCCGGGCACATGGGAAACACCATGGTCGACGGCGACGAGCCGGACACGGCCACCCACCCAGCCCGTTACCCGGAATCGCTCCAGGGCAAGTTCGACACCAGCGCCTATCTTTCTCCCTACAGCGATATCGTTGCCCTGCTGGTCTTCAATCACCAGGTCCGCATGACCGACCTGATCATCCGCGTGGGTTGGGAGGCGCGGGCCGCGCCGGCAGCTAAACTGCGCGACGCCGCCAAGGAACTGGTCGACTATATGCTGTTCGTAGATGAAGCGCCTCTGGCCGGCCGAATCCAGGGGACCTCCGGCTTCGCCGCCAAGTTCGCCGCCGAAGGGCCGGCCGACAGCCACGGCCGAGGGCTCCGCCAACTCGACCTGGAGAAGCGGCTGATGCGTTACCCGTGCAGCTACATGATCTACACGCCTGCCTTCGACAGTTTGCCGGCCGCGGCCCGGACGGCCATTTATCAACGGATGTGGCAAATTCTCTCCGGGGAAGAAAAGAGCGCGAAGTACGCGCGGCTATCGCCCGCCGACCGCCAGGCCATCGTTGAAATCCTGCGTGCGACCAAGCCGGGCTTGCCCGCGTATTTCAGGTAGGGGGGCATGCTTTAGCTTGCCCACAAATCCGCAAGGGCAAGCTAAAGCATGCCCCACCGCGGCCCTGACACCATCCTGTACGATACTGTTGTTTGGTGGATTTTGCGGTTGTGGCGGACAACTTGCGCGAGTCGTTCCGCGTGCTCGCAGCCGGCCGGGGCAGAGGCGACGTCCGGGAACTACGCGGCGTGAGCATCGCTTCCGCGGGTGTGACCTTCCAGATGTTCAATGCCGCTTTCCTGTCCACCCGCGTCCAATCGGAGAGCGACCTGGCGCAGCGGATTCTGCTGGCCTCGCTGCACTTCGAGCGGCTCGCCCAGGAATGGGCCTACTGGGTTTGCGAGGACTGGATGGACGCTCGCACGCGCAAGCGCTCGCGCAAGCTCTTCGACCAGCACGGCCTGCGCCACTCGGTGGACCTGCCCGGCATGGTGGCGGAGCGGCTCCACGCGCCCACCCGGCCGCTGCCCCGTCTGGAGATCCGGCGCGTAACGGACACACCCACCCGGGATGCTTTCTGTTTCATCGGATCGTCGTGCTTCAACGTGCCGCTCTCTTGGTTTCGCGAGGTGTTCGAGCAGGAGGCCGTATGGCGCCGCTTCAACGGCTATGTCGCCTACCACGATGACGAGCCGGTTTCGACCGCTGCCGTAGTGATCGGCGCCGGAGTAGCGGGCGTCTACAACGTGGCCACGGTACCAGGGTTCCAGCGCCGGGGATACGGGGAAGCCATCATGCGCCACGCGTTAGAGGAAGCGCACCGCCAGCACGGAGTGGAAACCACGATTTTACAATCCACGGTTGCCGGCTACCGCCTCTACGAGCGCATGGGCTACCGCACCGTCACCAGCGTGGCAGTCTATTCGACGTGATCCCGAACACACACGCTACTCATCTACCGATATACGCTCCTTAACCATCACCGGTAGGGCGGACCCCCGGTGCGCGGGCGACCCCCGGTCGCCCCAGCCCGCACTCGACCACCGATAGTCTTTCGAATCTCGCACCAGCCCGGCTCGCACCGGATTGTTTTCTATATACGCACGAATCCGCTCGAAGCCCCCTTCGCGCCGGACCTCGTGATCGTAGCTCTCCTCCTGCAAAAACGGCTTTTCCGCAAACCCCAACATCGCGTTGGCCCGGCTAGCAGTAATCCCTTTCAGCGACTTGGTGATCTTAGGCAGCGGGACCTTGGGGGTGATGAGCAGGTGAACATGATTTGGCATGACGACAAAGGCGTGCAACGAATATTGACCCAGCGTCTCACCGTTGAAATGGATCGCTTCCACCACCATGTCAGCCAGCTCAGGCCGCTGCAGATAAACGGGCCCACACCGACCCTCATCCAGCAACCGGTCCAACGCCGCAAACGCTTCGCCGGAACTCAAAGTCCCACCGCGAAATGCCCGGCCTCCTGGCAGGCTGCCGTATAACCGCCAGGTAAGAAAGACCGGCTGATCCGTTTGATAGATATGCGGCAGCCGTCGACGGTACAAGGACATATGCACGTAGTGGGCGTGATGTCCAGATTTCTCCCGAGAAGAACGGACCGGGGGTCCGTTGCGGACCAGGGGGTCCGCCCTACCGTGACTTGTGTTAGAGTCGAGGGCACCAACGTTCATGCTGTCCGAAGTCCTCAGCCAGGAAGAGGAGCTTCACTGGCTGGCTCTCAAGCTGGTCCCCGGTTTGGGCACACGCATCTCGAAACGTCTGTTGGACCGCTTCCACAGCCCGCAAGCCATTTTCCGCGCCTCGCGTACCGAGCTCGAAGGCGCCGGCGTGAGCGGGGCCATCGCGCAAAGCATCGCCAGCGGCTGCGCTTTTGAAGACGCGGCGGCGCAGCATGAGAAGATCAAAGAATCGGCCGCGGTCCTGGTGACCATCGGCGACCCCCGCTATCCGCCGCTGTTGCGCGAGATCTACGATCCACCGATTCTGCTGTTCGCTCGCGGCCGCCTGGAGTTGCTCCAGTCGATCATGTTGGGAGTAGTTGGAACGCGCCGGCCCACGCCTTACGGATTGGCGGTGGCGGAGCGTCTCTCCGGCGATCTGGCGCGCGCCGGCCTCACCATCGCCAGCGGTATGGCTCGCGGCATCGATACCGCCGCCCATAAGGGCACGCTGGCGGCCGGCGGCGATACCGTGGCCGTTCTCGGCTGCGGCGTGGACATCATCTATCCCAGCGAGAACCGCAAGCTCGCGGGCGAACTGGCCGCCAAAGGCCTGATCCTTTCCGAATTTCCCATGGGAAGCGTCGCCTTCCCGCAGAATTTCCCCATCCGTAACCGCATTATCAGCGGCATGAGCGTGGGCGTGCTGGTGGTGGAAGGTGCGCAGTACAGCGGTTCGGCCATCACCGCCAAGCTTGCCATGGACCAGGGCAGGGAAGTGTTCGCCGTTCCCGGCAATGTTACTTCGAAGCTGAGCTGGGGGCCTAACCTCTTGATTAAACAAGGCGCCAAGCTCATCCAGGATTGGAACGACGTGGTCGCGGAGCTGCCCGCCGAATCCCGCCGTCATCTAATAGACAAAGGCAAACAACGGATACTGTCGGCTGGGGGGGTTGCAACTCCGGAAGGCGAAGCGGCATCCTTATTAAGTAACCTGGGTCCCGAGTTCGGATCACTTGCCCGGCGAACGCTCGAGGCGCTCCAAGTGGACACCGCTATCAACCTGGACGATCTCCTGGAAATTGTGCAAGATACATCACCTTCCGAAGTGATCGCCGCGCTCTTTGAGCTGGAAATGCTGGGCTTGGTAAAACAGCTGCCCGGCAAGAACTTTGTTAAAGTGTGGTAACGTCAACCTGAGTAATTTGCAGTCATTCGTGAAACGGCGCGGGGCGCCTCATAACTATCGGATATGCCAAAGGCTCTCGTAATCGTGGAATCGCCGACCAAGGCGAAAACCATCAATAAATACCTCGGTAAGAACTACGTTGTCAAAGCGTGCATCGGCCATATTAAGGATCTTCCCAAGAAGGACCTCGCCGTCGATATCGAGCACAACTTCGAGCCCCACTACGAGGTCATCGAAGGCAAGAAAAAGCTCGTCGCGGAGCTGAAGCAGGCCGCCAAGAAGGTGGACAACGTCTACCTGGCGGCTGACCCGGACCGCGAAGGCGAAGCCATCTGCTTCCACCTCCAGGAAGAACTCCAGGACAAGAAGAACGGCGGCGCGCACATCTATCGGGTGATGTTCAACGAGATCACCAAGAAGGCCATCGAAAAGGCCTTTGAGAAGCCCGGACAGGTCAATAACAACCTGGTGGACGCGCAACAGGCGCGGCGCGTGCTGGACCGTCTGGTGGGCTACAAAATCTCTCCGCTGCTCTGGGACAAGGTGCGGCGCGGCCTCTCCGCGGGGCGCGTGCAGACCGTGGCCCTACGCCTGATTGTGGAGCGCGAGCGCGAGATCCGCGCGTTCCTAAAGAGGGAATACTGGACCATCGATGCCGAGCTGGCGGCTAAGAAACCGCCGGTGCTCACGGCCCGGCTCATCAAGCAGAATGACGAGACACCCGAGGTCGGCAACCAGGAGACCGCCGACGGCCTGGTGGCGCAACTCGAGGGCGCCGACTACATCGTCAAATCGGTGGGGACCCGCGAGAAGAAACGCAACCCGGTTGCCTCGTTCATCACGTCCACCCTGCAGCAGGAATCCTCCCGCAAGCTGCGCTTCAGCGTGAAGCGCACCATGATGCTGGCGCAGCGTTTGTATGAAGGCATCGAGATCGGCAAAGAAGGCGGCGTCGGCCTCATCACCTACATGCGCACGGATTCGACGCGCGTTTCCGACGACGCGCTGAAGGATGCGCGGGATTACATCGCCGAGCGCTACGGCAAGGAATTCCTGCCCGCGACGGCCAACGTCTACAAATCGAAGAAGGATGCGCAGGACGCCCACGAAGCCATCCGGCCGACTTCCATGGCCTATACGCCGGAGGTGGTGGAAAAGCATCTGGCCGAAGATGAAATGAAGCTCTACCGGCTGATCTGGAACCGCTTCGTGGCATCGCAGATGATGCCGGCGGTGTTTGACCAGACCACCATCGACGTGTCGGCCAAGGGTAAGAACGGGTTCGACTATACCTTCCGCGCCACCGGCTCGGTTCTCAAATTCGAAGGCTTCCTCAAGATTTACCAGGAAGGCAAAGATCAGACCGACGAAGACGACGAGGAGTTGAAGCACCGCCTGCCGGCTGTGACCGAAGGCGAGAAGCTGAAGTTCCGCGCCATCAAGCCCGAGCAGCACTTCACGGAACCGCCGCCGCGCTACAACGAAGCCACGCTGGTGAAGAAACTGGAATCGGATGGTGTGGGCCGCCCGTCCACGTATGCCTCGATTCTCTCGACCATCCTGGAGCGCGAGTACGTCCAGAAGGACGGCGGCCGCTTCCAGCCAACCGAGCTTGGCATGGTGGTCACCGACCTGTTGCTGGAAAGTTTCGACGACATCTTCGACGTGAAGTACACGGCGCGGATGGAACAGGAGTTGGACGAAATCGAGGAAGGCAAGATCGACTGGCGCGCGTCCATGGCCGAGTTTTACGAGAAATTCGACCATGACCTGAAGCACGCCGAAGAGCACATGACGGACATCAAGCGGATGGAGAAACCCATCGACGAAGCTTGTCCGAAATGCAGCAAGGGCCTGGTTATCAAGTGGGGCAAGCACGGCAGCTTCATCGCCTGCACCGGTTATCCCGATTGCACCTACACGCGCGAACTGACCGTCGATCTGCCCGATGTCGATAAAGTGGATCTCACCGAACAGGGCGACGAGGAGTACTGCGAAAACTGCGGCCGCCCCATGGTGTTAAAGAAGGGGCGCTTCGGTACTTTCCTTGCCTGCACCGGCTACCCCGATTGCAAGACCACCAAGCAGATCGGCGGCACGCAAAAGAAAGCCGACCAGCCGCTCGACGAGAAGTGCCCGCAGTGCGGTAACAACATGGTGATGAAGACCGGCCGCTACGGCGAGTTCACCGCGTGCAGCAACTATCCGACGTGCAAGTTCGTTAAGCAGAAGACCATCGGCGTGAAGTGTCCGGAGTGCTCCGAGGGCGAAGTAGTGGAGCGGCGCTCCAAGAAGGGCAAGACCTTCTACGGGTGCCACCGCTACCCCGAGTGCAACTTCGTGGCCTGGGGCAAGCCCATCGCCGAAAAATGCCCGGAGTGCAGCAGCCCGTATATGATCGAGAAGTTTCTCAAGGCAGGCCCCGTATGGCAGTGCCCCAACCCCGAGTGCAAGCACAAGCAGGATGCGCCGCAGCCGGTGGAAGTGGTTGGGTAGGGCATGCTTTAGCTTGCCAATGTTGACGTTATGAAGCGACCATTCGCCGCAACAATTTGGCGCGAAGGAAACTGGTTCGTCGCCCAGTGTTTGGAGATCGACGTTGCCAGCCAAGGCGAGACCGAAGAAGAAGCTCTAGCAAACCTTAAGGAAGCGCTTGAACTCCACTTCGAACCGCCGCAATCCACACGACCGCCAGCAGTCCGGGTGATCGAGGTCGAGGTTGGGGCGGCTTAGGCCGCAACCCTTCCGCGTGGACGATGTGAAACGCCGCTCGCGTTCTACAAATCCGTATCGATTCCCAGTTCTTTCTTGAAAAGGACCCGTTCTTCGCGAGAGAGTCTCATGAGAGCTTTGCGGTCCCCGCGCTTGAGGAATTCGACGCCCACATTCAGAAACAGAACTGCTACTGATACTCCGACTTGCTTCGCGACGAGGTTCTCTAGTGCCCAGATCGTATCGCTGAAACGCTCTTCTGCCACGCTCTCGTGGTTTTTCAAGAGTTGGAACACCGAGAGAGAAAGGGCTTGCTCGAACACGCTGAGCCGCCCTTCCTGATTGAGCACTTCGAGAACGGGCTCAAGAAACGTACCCATCTGGGGCTTCGTGCAGAAGGAAAACAGGGCGTCCAGGTTGGATTGAAGTCCGTCGACAACCGCAGCATCTTCCGGTTTTGCCTGAATAGCTTTCGTGAAAACCTCGGCCGCCTCGCCAATACGGCCTTGCTGGAGCATGATGCTCGAAAGGCTGAAAAGCGCTTCGACGGTGTCGGCATCTTGGTTTAATGCAATCGCTCGACGAATCGCGGATTCGGCAGCTTCGAAATCATGGTTCTCCTGCAATGCCTTTCCGAGTTCTAGCCACGCAAAAGCCAAACTCAAACCCATCGAAGCCGCTCTCTCAAGAAACTCAGTAGCATCTCTGTACCGCCCCGTCTCGGTCATCACCAGACCGAGAACCAGCCAACCTAGCGCCGATCGCTCATCGATCTCAGTCGCTTTTCGCGCCTGTTGCTCAGCTCCGACCAGGTCGCCGCCGGCGAGAGCGGTGAGACCGCCGGCTGCCCAGTGTAGTGGGTTCTTGGGTCCGAGCTTTTGAGCTTCACGGTAATACTCCAGAGATTCCCCCCAACGACCGTTTAGACCAAGGCATCTCGCTAACTCTCCAATAACTCGCGCGTTTTCGGGCCATTTCTCAACACCGGCCCGGAGAAGCGTTTCCGCATCGCCAGGCAGACCCTTCTTAAGCAGAACTCCGGCCAGTGTGGCAACCGTGTCCCCAGTATCATTTAGAGCAAGACTCTTCCGAAGACTCACCTCAGCCTGGTCAAGTTCTCCCAGGTCCCGATATGTTAAGCCCAGCCAGTACCAGCAGGTATTACTTTCTTGATCCACTGTGCTCAACGTTAAGAAGTAGCCCAGCGCTTCCTTAAGTCTTCCGGTTAGCATTAAGAGAACCCCGGTACCTCTCAGAGCCTCCGGATTCTCCCGGTCGCGAGCTAGGGCGACACGAAGCTTGGATTCGCTTTCGGCGTTATGTCCCAAGGCGCCCAGCGCCACGCCTGCTCCAGCGTACCCGTTAGCACCGTCGGGTTCGAGCGTCAGGGCAGTTTCAAACTGCTGTAGAGCATCCTCCCAACGGCCCTCAGATCCTAGATGCCATCCCAACCGCAGCCGAGCCTCAGCGTAGTTGGCATCGGTGACGATAGCTCGGCGAAACGCTTCTTCTGCTTCGGCCCGATGTCCAAGTCTCTGTTGGAGATATCCCAACCACACCAGGTCGTAAGCCTCCGTCTTCGTTTCACTATCGATAAGGGGAGAAATTTGCTCCAGCGCCTCAGCGTGGCGCCCTGCCTCTGTAAGCGCTTGGACCAGCGTCCGACGCGCTGTAACGTTTGATGGATCCAATGCGAGCGCCCGGCGGCAGCAAGGTTCAGCGCGAGCGGCATCGCCTGCCCGAAGAAGAGCAGCACCCAGGCTGGCTTGCAAACTCGCATCTTCGGGTTTCCTCTCAGCCTCCTTTTTCAGGATGGCGCATGCTTCCTGCACTTTGCCGCTCTGGATATATGCGTCCGCTTCCACCATAGTGATGCTCGAATCTTTCGAATCTCCCAGCCGCTTAGCGAACGAAATAATGTCGACGAATGCCCGATGCTCTGCCAGGTTCTGGAAGAAACTTTTCCAGTCCTCGGCAGAACTCAAGGCTGATGGCAGAGGGTGCTTATGGTATTGCAGCAGGGCCGCTTGATAAAACGCCGCTTCGATTTCATGCGCGGGCCTTTCGGAGCTCAGCGTTCTCGCCAACAACCGAAATCCGCGCGCGCGCACTTCCAATTCCTGCGCTGTGTAGAAGTTGCCCAGGAAATCGACGAAAAGGCGAATCGGTGCCCCCTGATGATCCAAGTCCGCTTCATAGCAAATCCGGAACAGGGTCTCGGAAATTTCGTAATAAGTCTCCCGGCCCTGAGGGATGCGTTCCACAAAACCCCTCTCCAAAAGCGCTTTCATCTGGCTGGAAACCGTGTTCGAGGTGGCCAGAGACCCGCGCGCTATTTCCTTCACCGTTTTAGGAGTACGTTCGATGCTGAGGTACTGCACAATCTTTTGCTGCTGCGCCGAAAGGCTACGCATTTGCTCTTGGTAATACGGCTTCAGCGGCTTCAGAGCCTCGATGAACGCGTCGCTCAACCGGGATAGCGAGTCGGCGGCAAGAAAATCGTAGAACGTGACCAGGAGGCGGTGATTTCCGCCGGTGAAGTCGTAAATCGCGTGCACGCGGCTCTTGCCCGCGACGGTGGATAGGAATTTCTCGACGTCGGCGTTCCCATAAGCCTGGGCTACCGCAGCTAGGAACTCCATCGCTTCTTCGAGCGACAGCTTGTGCAAAGGCTCTATCTTGAAAAACTCGTAGAACGGAGCATTCGGCTCGCTGATGCCATCGAGCAGCGCTTGAGCGGAGGCGAAGATCATAAACCTCGGGTTCTGCTGGACCAAATCGCGCAATGCCTGCTGCCCCTTGCGGCCAAAGCCCATCTTCGAATCGAAGGTGATGCCCAGGTTCTCCATAATGATCAGCAGGTCACGGGTCCCTGCTGCCTGCCAGAGCAGGTCCATTGCTCGCCTTTGCATCGCGCTCGACGGTAGATCGTAGAGCTCCTCCAGTTCTTTCGCAAGTTGCGCGTGATCCGGATGCCAGGCCACGATCGCCTTCAGCAGGCGCACAAGAAAATCAAGGAAAGAGGCTACACCGAGTTCGTCCTCGAGTAGATAAACGATCAGCAGGCGATCTTTCAACGAGGCGTTGCGCCACAAACGGGTATGCAACACCTTGAGGACATGCGTTTTGCCCGAGCCGCGCGGACCAATAATCAGCCGCTGATACTTATTCGGGCCGCCAGCGCCTTCAATGGCGAGCTGCTCGAGTTTGTCCACTAGCACCCTACGGCCAACCAGGGTTTTCTCCAACAATTCAGGATCGGTCCAGCGCGGCGAGAAGGGTTGGAGTGTTTTCGTCCCTTGAAATTCTGGTGTCATCTTCTTATGCCCGGTTAATCTTCCACCACTGCCGCATCAGACGGTAGCGAAAGCGGTATTTGCGTTGGCCCGACGACGTGTCCCGCAGCAAGTAGTTGTCATCCGTCAGCAACTCAATCACGCGCTTCACGACCGCTTCGGTGACACCGGCATCACTTGCCTGGACTGCATTGATGATGGCCGCCTCCGGGAAGAGCTCCTCCTCGATGCTCAGGCGATTCAGAACAATCGAAGCTATTCCATCGAAGCCGAATTTCGCATAGTAGCCCTCGATGCGCTGGGCCGCGTCACGGAACCAGCTGACTTGGCGTTGGCTTAACATGGCGTCGAGAATGCGGTCGATGTCCGTGGGAATAACCTCACCCGATCTTGCGTCCTGTATCGCTTCGCATACGTACTGGATATAGAGCGGGAGGCCATCAGTCCGGAAATGCATCCTCTCGGCTACTGCCTCGGGTGTGCGCCGCGTGATCTGCTCGTCATCCAAGTATCGGCGGCACATAAGTTCAGTGTCTTCAGCGGCCATACCGGTAAGGGTGAAAAGATGCATGTCATTGGTGGGAGCGCCCTTATAGCCGTGTTCCAACTTAAGATGTTGGAGCACGAGGTGGAACCCAATCGATCCGGAGAGCACAAAACGAAGTTTGTTGGTGGATTCGAATTGCTGGCGAATCTCACGTAGGGCATCCAGGAACTGCATGGCCAGTGCGGCGCCGTGGTCATCGGCGATGTTCCAGACCATCAGCGGGAACTCGTCGATCATGATGAGCGCGCCAGTATCGCTATTCTCGACGATGTCTTCCACCAGCAACTTCAACAGGCGCCGCCAGTCTGCCTGCAGCTGAGGGAGCTTCCATCCTGCGATTTCTGCGGATGCGAGCGCTTCGTACGCCTGGCGCACCCGCTTCATCCATACGCCTTTGGAAGTTCGCAGCCCGGCTGCGGCGGCCTGCTCGTAGATCGCTTCGACGCAATCGATCGGGTGTCGGGCGGATTCAACTAAGACGAGTAAGGGAGTCCAGCCGGGCCTGGGCTCGTCCTGCATCTTTCTGAGTAACGATGTCTTGCCGACGCGGCGTTCCGCCGAGAGCAGGACACTTCGCTTCTCAATTTTCTGCCAGATTTCGTGAAGTTCTGTGGAGCGCCCGATTATGGCATCGCCTGTGACCGGGCCGCCTGGATTCGCCTTCATCGTACGTTAATTTTAACGTACGTTAATTTTGACGTCAATGAGGTTGGCTCCGCTTTGAATACTTCATTCATTTTGAGTGGCTTACAGGCCAAGTAAGCCGAAACCAGCCCTTATTTCTTCCCTGCCGCCGCGTCCTTGATGGCCTTCAGGTGCGGGAGGTCGCGATCTTCCTCATGACACGCCGCCTCGACCAGCTCGAACTTTTCGTGCTTCAACGGAAATGCCATCGTCCACGGCCGTGTATACACCACCGGATCGGTGACAGTCGCCTCGTAGTTGACTCGGTCGGGGCCCGCCGGGGTGAATCGTTCCACCACGTGCTGGGCGTAGCTCACCACCTCGCCGGCCTCGTTCAGCCAGGTCTTGCCGTTGAGGTTGGTGGTATCGATAATCAGCGTGTCGCCCTCCCATCGGCCCACGGAATCGCCCTGCCACAAACGGATCGTATCGGGAAGATGTGGGCGCCCATCCAACGGCACAATGCGCCATGCCATGCGCTCGTGCAGGAAGACGATGTAATCGGATGTTTGAATGATGTGAATTCCCGCCGGGACATACATCGACCGCGGAACACCGGCGGGGAAACAGTGCGCTGTCGGGTCGTCGTAACCGCGTTCGGCCCGGTTCCGGTCGGTCCTTTCCGCGACGGCCCATGGTTGCATCGGAAGCTTCCCGTCCGGCGGATCGACAATCACGCCTCGTCCGGGCGGGGTGAGCCCTTGTTCGTCGGCCATGCGTCTTTCCAGCCCCTGGTTGGCGGCTCCGGTGTCGCCTTCATAAAAGCCCTGCAGGTCCGGCTTGCCGTCGGCTGTGCGGCGAATGTTTGCCGCAGTTCTCAGCGGAGCCGCGGGCGTAATTGGCGCCGCAGGCATGGCCGCCGTCGCGGGCGGGGTTCCGCTGTCCGGATACCACGTTCGCTCCTCACGCGGGAACGCACCCGTCACCTCTTCGGCTTCAGACTGGCAGGAGTATTCGAATAGCCTGTCCCGATCGGTTCGCCGGTGCAAAGGGATGCTGATGGTCCACGGCTTCGTGAAAACTTTCGAATCCTCGATGGTCGCTTCGTACTGAATCGTGTCGGGGTCGGTCATGCGGTATCGCTCCACCACGTGGAGCGCGTCACTGTGAAAGTCACCCGCCATGTCGAACCAGGTTTTGTCATTGTAGTTGCGGACGTCCACAACCAGCGTGTCCCCTTCCCATCGGCCACGCGAATCGCCCATCCAGGAATCGAGGTCGGCCGGGTGGGGACTGCCGTCTGTGTAGATCAGACGATAGTCCAGCGACCACTCGAAGGCGATGGCAACGGCCTGGGGTGTCTGGAAGATCTGAAATGGGAAATCCATATACATGATCCGAGGGACGCCGGGCATGTAGCATTGCGCGAGCGGATCGGCCTTCTGCCGATTTTGAAAGTTCTCGGCCTTCTTCCGACCGGCCGACGGCTGATACGGGATTTCGACGCCGAGGACAACCGACCGGCCGGCCAGCATGTTATATCGGGCGGCGTGATCCTGGAGATCGGCTGCCGCGCTGCCGGACGCCTGCCAGATACCGTCGAAGCTTGGCTTGCCGTCGGCTGTGCGCGGCAAGGGCTGTCGGGGATCGGGCGTGCGCTTGGGAGCGGCGATGAGCGCGGTCGTCAGGGCGAGCGCCGTAATTGTGGCGAGACGGTGCGTGTGCATACGAGGGTTATATTTGGATTGGCTTGGCGAAAATCCGTGGCCTGTTAACGGCTCTCCGAGGAGCGGTATAACAACTATCAAAGCACAGATTTTCATCGTCGTCGTTCTCCCCCAGTCAGTCACGGACTCTGCAAGAAAGTAAGTTCCGATGGTTCAAGTAACTGGCACCCGATTCTCGCGTTTGGCGCGAGCCGGCGGGATACCATCCTGTGTGGGGCAGCGCCTTGCGCTGCCCAGCCTGCCGAGCCGGCGACAAGATCGCCAGCGCTACGTAACGCCGGCGGTCTCCGCCGCCGGTGAGGCGCCTACGTGAATCGAAATGTCCAAACTCCAGGCAGGCATCCGACCGCTAGCCCTAGCGGTTTTCGCCTGTAACTTATTGATGAGTCGTTCGAAAGCCGCTACGACTAGCGGTTTTTTGCTTTTTAGGAGAACCAAAATGCCAGACAACATCAAGATGGATGACGTCTTCGACCTGGGAACCTGGCTCGGCCGCAAGCAGGCGTTCGCGGCCATGACGGGGCGCTGTTCCGCCGCCGATGCGGAATGTCTCCGCACCATCCGGCAGAAGAAACTCTACCGGGCGCGCGGGGTCACGTGGGAACAGTTCTGCGCGCAGTATGCCGGCGTCAGCCGCGCGTTGGCGGACGACCTCATCCGCCGCCTCGAAGAGTTCGGGCCCGCTTATTTCCACCTGACGGGAGTTGCTAAGATCACCCCACAGGCGTTCCGTCTCATCGCTCCGGCGGTCAGTGAAGAGGGCGTCCAACTCGGAGAGGAGAAGATTGCCTTCACGCCCGAGAATGCCGCCCGCATTGCCGCGGCCGTGGAGGAGTTGCGCATCCGCGCCGAGGCCCAGCCGAAAGAAGAGGTGGCGACGGGCGAGGATCGCGCGCGCTCACTCGCCCGCGCGCGAAAAACTCTGGCGGAAGCGTTGGCGGAAGTGCAACGCGTGAGCGCCTTCGAAATGGATTTCATGGAACGCCAAGCCCTGCGCGCGGCCCTGGAATCCGCCGTGCGGAAGCTCGGAAGGCTTTCGCTGGAGGTACCTCGATAAAACCCCGCACCGCCCGACGCCTCAATCGGGCCTTCACTTGTGGGGCGGCGCCATGCGCTGCCCACTAAGCCCGGTACCGGTTGGCAGCGCATGGCGCTGCCCCACAAAACTGGGATCACTTTGTTGCCGTGCCGCCGTCCCGCTTCAACAGCAACGCTTCGGTGAGGATCGGCTCGCAGGTTAATTACGGCGGGCGCAGCCGTTTCCATTGCTCGACAGGACCATGGGTTATGCCTCAGCGTCCAGGAGGGCGGGACTGTCCCTCACTCGCCGAAGCCCTTCATGTGTTTTGGATTATCCGCCAGATCCTTGGGCTAGCCTTTCACTGTGCCGGCGAGGTCGCGGGCGAGCTCATAGCACGACACCTTGCCTCGTGGCGACTGCTTGCGCAAGGCTTGTTCCAGGCTCTCTCGTATCAGCCGGGATTTCGTCACGCGCCTCGCCTTCGCCTCACTATCGAGCTGGGCTAGGAGATCGTCCGGCACCTTCAGGGACATGGTCCGCATACCACTAGCGTAATACCGCCGCGCGGCTGGTTTCCCCTTGACAATCAGGTTAAAAACAGCAAGACTACGTTCAAATCCGCTTCCCTAGTCGCCGGCCGGATTTCAGGATGAACTCGGTTCGTTCAGCTACAACAGGCCGTTCTCGGATCACCAACCCACTGAGGAGATGAAAATGAAAGTTGCGAGTGCATTGCAGCCGGTTTTCTATCGCCATTGCCTGCATAGTGTGAAGACATTCGGCACTGCCTTCCTGTGCCTGCTGACGTTCGCCACGGGCCAGCTCCTCTTCGGACAAGCCACCGGAAGTATTTCGGGGACGGTAACGGACCCAACCGGAGCGGCCGTGCCGGGCGCAAAGGTGACGGTCACCGCTCCTGCGACCGGAGTGATCCGGACTTCCAATACGAACGTCGCCGGCGAGTACATTGTTCCGTTGCTCGGCGTGGCCAATTACACCGTCCAGGTGGAACAGCAAGGCTTTCAAACCGCCACGATTCCAGACATCCGGCTGCAGGTGGACGAGCGCCGGGAGGTGGATTTCAAGCTCTCCACGGCGACCGTACAAACTAACGTGGAAGTCTCGGCGACGCCGGTCGCCATTCAAACCGCGGACGCCACTCTCGGCCAGGTAATCACAACACAACAGGTTGCCGATCTGCCGTTGAACGGCCGGGACTTCGTGCAACTCGCTAACCTGACGCCGGGCACCAGCACCGAGACGAACCCTAACAGCTTTTTTAATGGTGGCCCGAGCAGCGAGGCCTCCGCGCGCGGCTCCTATTCCCTTTCCGTGGGCGGTTCCCGCGCCAACACTACGGATTGGCTTTTGGACGGCGTCGACAACAACGAACTCACCGCCGGCGCCATCGCCATTCTGTCTTCTATCGATTCGATCCAGGAATTCAAAGTCCTGACGTACAACTATTCGGCGGAATGGGGCACGCGCGGCGGACCCACGGTTTTGATCAACACGAAATCGGGCAGCGATCAATTCCACGGAAGCCTCTTCGAGTTCGTTCGCAATACCGACCTGGATGCCCGCAGCTTCTTCGCCTCGTCTACGGAGCAGTTCAATCTGAACCAATTTGGGGCTGCGCTGGGCGGCCCGATCAAGAAGAACAAAACGTTCTTCTTTGCCGATTACGAGCAAAAGTATCAGCGGCACGCCATCCCGTTCACCGGTGTCATGCCGACCGCTGCCATGCGCAGCGGGGATTTCACGGATAACGCTTTCGGCCAACCGAACACCATTCAACTGACAAACCCCTATGCACCAACTGCGGGTACGCCATTCATGTGCATCGGTGGCCAGCCGCTGCCCCTGGCCGCAGACGGTAGCCAGGTGCAGGGCACGCCTTGCAACAAGATTCCGCAGAGCGCCATCGATCCGATCGGCCAGAAGTTAATCAACCTTTATCCCCTGCCTAATGCCAATAATGCTGCGCTCGGATACAACTACGTGAGCGAACCGATCCGGACACTGAATGAAGGCAAGTTCGACATGCGCATGGACGAAAACCTGACCATGAAGGACACCTTGTTTGCACGCTTCAGTTATGATCAGGCTCAGTCCTATGTGCCTGGTGGCTCGACTGGCTTTGCCGAAGCAGGCGCCTTCGCCAGCAACCAGAGCATCGCCAACCATGCGCGCAATGCGGCCATTTCCGAGACTCACATTTTTTCGCCCACCACCATCAATCAGTTCACCGTGGGATTCAACCGCATTTTCGACTACATCACTTCGCAAGGGACCGGCAGCTACGCGGCACAGCAGCTCGGAATACCCAACGCCGATCTGGGTGGGAACGCCAGCAACGGGTTGACTTCGGTATCGTTGTCCAGTCCCTATTGGTCCCTGGGCGACCGCGGCTACACACCCTTCGTTGGCGGCACCAACGTCTGGACATTCTCCGATTCGCTGGACCTGGTGCGCGGTAAGCATAACATTCACGCCGGTATCAACGTTCGGGCCAATCAGCTGAATACCGTGGCCGTCGGTTTCCCCAACGGTTACTGGGTGGTCGCTGGCCAGGCTACGGGCGACGCGGAAGCCGACCTCATCACTGGTCAGACCGAAATCGGCCTCCACGACCAGGAGTTCGGCGGTGGCAACACCGGACGCCGCTGGAAGCTGTATCGGCCGTTCGTGCAGGACGATTGGCGGATCAGCAAGAATCTGACGCTGAACCTCGGTGTGGCTTGGGCTTTTATGACGCCGCAAACCGAAGTGGGCAATCGCATCTCAGATTTCGACCCGGCCACCGGCCAGTTCTTGATCGCGGGTCAGAACGCCAGTTCGAGCGCGGGTATCAACATGGATTGGACGGCTGTGGAACCGCGCGTCGGCGCCGCCTGGAAACCGTTCGGACGCAGCAATACCGTAGTTCGCGCCGGCTATGGTATATATCACGATTCCTCTTGGAACATGGGTGCGCAAGGTCTCTGGCAGAATCCGCCGTACTACGCCGAGTCGTTTGAGGCGGGAGGAAGGATGTCGCAAGGATTCGTTACATACTCTGGACCGCAAAACCCAGCCGATTTCGCAGGCACCATTCTGGCGCAAGATACGAACTTCAAGCAGGGCCGCATTCAGCAGTTCAACGTGAACGTGGAACAGGAGATCCCAGGACATATTGTGGTGACGGCGGGCTATGCCGGTTCCCGCGCCTCCCACATTCTGGAGTACGGCAACGACATCAACGTGGGCTCTCCCAGCGCTTGCGGAACCGCCGGATACACCCTGGGATGTGGTCCCAATGGAGCGGCGTTCGGCGTGCCTTATCCGGCGTTCGCGTTTTCCGACATCCAGAATATTTATGACGCCGGGAAGGCCCACTACAATTCGCTCCAGATCAAGGCCGAGACTAAGAGCTCGCGCTATGGTATCTACGCGCTGATCGGATATACCTATTCGCGAGCGTATGACACCGGTTTCACCGACGGCCTCGGCAGCACGATCGGCGCTACGTACTTCCCTCTTCCCAATTGGCAAAACCTGGATTGGGGGCTCTCGCAGATCAACCTGAATCAGGATTTCACAGCCAGCGTGATTTACGAGTTGCCGTTCGGCAAAGGCAAGAAATGGGGAAGTAGCTGGAAAGGCGCGGCCAACGCGATCGGCGGCGGTTGGGAGCTGACCGTGATTGAAAAAGCCACATCAGGATTTCCGATCTTCATCGTCGATAGCGATAACACATCCGGCGCAGGCCTGACGAACGCCAATTTTTATAGCCTAATCCGGCCGAATCAGATTTGTAATCCGGTGCTGAGCAATCCGACTTTGCAGGAGTGGTTCAACCCCAATTGCTTCCAGCAGCCCGCTCCGGGAGAACTTGGCAACGCCAACCGCACTCCGTCGGGGTTGTCCGGACCTCGTTTTGTGAACACGGACTTTTCCGTGATCAAGCACTTCGTGCCGCGCGAAGGGATGCGGCTCGATTTCCGCGCGGAATTCTTCAACCTGCTAAACCACCCGCAGTTCGGCGCGCCGGGGTACAACGGTAACGGCTACGGTGCGGACTTTGCCTCGCCCTCCACGATGGCCGTGATTAATTACACGGTGAATAACCCGCGGCTGATTCAATTGGCCCTCAAGCTGGGGTTCTGAAAGGCACCGCTCCCTATGGTCACGGCTCGGTAAAACCCGGCGTTTCGCGAGTAGGACCGGCGTTTCGCGCGTAAACCCGGCGTTTTCGCGCGCCGCGATGAGTTTCGCGTGCCGCGATGCGTTACCGAGCCGTGACCGAAGGGAGCGGTGTAGTCTATTCTTGTGGGCAAAGAAGAAGCCGCCGAGGTGCTGTCCATCGACGGGCGCGAGGTCCGCATTACGCACCCCGACAAGCTGTATTTTTCAAAGCAGACGAAAGTCACCAAGCTCGACCTGGTACGCTACTACCTTTCGGTTGCGCCGGGTGCACTCGCCGGCATCGAGGACCGTCCCATCGTGCTCAAGCGCTTCGTGAACGGCGCAGAGGGCGAAGCCTTTTATCAGAAGCGTGCACCCACCGAGCGGCCCGCGTGGCTGCGCACGGTGACCCTGTCATTCCCTTCGGGCCGCACCGCGGAAGAGCTGGTCGTCGACGATGCCGCAGGGCTTGCGTGGATCGTCAATCTGGGTTGCATCGAGCTACACCCCCACGCCGTACGCTCCAGCGATCTGGACCACCCGGATGAACTGCGGGTGGATCTCGACCCGGGCCCGGGCGTCCCATGGGCGGACGTGCGCACGGTCGCACTTGAGGTGAAGGCGCTGCTGGAGGAATTGGGACTGCGTGGCTGGCCCAAGACCAGCGGCTCCCGCGGCATGCACGTGAATGTGCGCATCGAAGCGCGCTGGACCTTCGGCGAAGTGCGCCGCGCGGCGGTCGCGCTGTCGCGTGCGGTGGAGCGGCGGCTGCCTGCCGTAGCCAGTTCCAAGTGGTGGAAAGAGGAGCGCCACGGCGTCTTCCTCGACTACAACCAGAACGCCAAGGATCGAACCACATGCTCCGCGTATTCGGTGCGCCCGCTCCCCGACGCCCGTGTGTCCACGCCGCTCCACTGGCATGAGGTTCCCGACTGCGAGGCGGCCGACTTTACCATTCTCACGGTGCCCAAACGCTTCCAGGAGATCGGCGATCCGCACGCCGACATGAACGCGGCAGCGGGTTCGCTCGAACCGTTGCTGGAGCTCGCGGACAAAGATGAGGCCGAGGGACTCGCGGACGCGCCCTGGCCGCCCCACTTTCGCAAGATGGAGGGCGAAGCCCCGCGGGTGGCGCCTTCGCGCGCCAGATCCGCCCCACGGTCGAAGATGCCCCTGGTGATCGTAGCCAATTCTCCCGATAAGGAAGCCGCGCTGGCGGGTCTGGAAAGATGGAAAACCAAATATCCCGCGGCGGCCGGCCTGCTTGCGGTTGACGACGTGCTAGTCGATTCCATGCGAGGCCGATCATCAACCTGGACGCGCATCCGCGTGAACCTGCGCCATGTGCCCGAAGCGCTGCGGCCACCGCAGGAAACGCCCGACCCGGATGACGATCCGACCCGGGAATGGCGTAACGCCGGCGGTCTTCGCCGCCGGTGGGGTGGCTAGGCGAAAATCGCGGCCAGTTCCAGCGGCGGCACCACCTCGAGCTGGGCATAGGTGCAATCGCCCGGCCGCTTATCCGTGCGCCATCTTCGAAAATGCGCCATGTGCCGGAAGCGCGCGCCCTGCATGTGCTCATAAGCCACTTCCACCACCAGTTCTGGCCGCAGCGGTTCCCACGACAGATCCTTGCCTTGGCTCCAGCGGCTCTGGCCACCGGGCATGCGGCCTTCGGGCGCCGCCTCGGCCCATTGCTTCCATGGGTGATTAGCGAGTGCCTCCTGCCGATAGGGCGTCAGAAAATCCACCAGTTCGCGGCGCTTCTCGTCCGTAAAGCTCGCACACACGCCGACATGCTGCAGCGTGCCCGCATCGTCGAAGAGGCCCAACAACAACGAGCCGACAGCCGTACGCTCGCCGCGCTTGTACCATCGAAATCCGGCGACGACGCAGTCGCAATCGCGCTCGTGCTTGACCTTGAGCATGACGCGTTTGTTGGCCTCGTATATTCCCGCAATCGGTTTGGCGATGACGCCATCGAGGCCAGCGCCCTCGAAGCGGCGGAACCAATCTGAAGCGACATTCGATTCGCGCGTTGCGGGCGTCAGATGGATGGGCGGCGCAGCGGATGCGAGCATTGCTTCCAGTTCCCGACGCCGTTTCTGAAACGGCTCGCCACGCCAATCGCGGCCGCCCTCGCACAGCAGGTCGAAGAACACGATGGATGCCGGGATTTGTTTCGACAGAAGCTTCACCCGCGAGGCCGCCGGATGAAGGCGAAGCTGTAGCGCCTCGAAATCGAGCCCGCTGTTTTTGGCGATGACGATTTCGCCGTCGAGCACGCAACGCGCGGGCAACTGCGACCGTAGCGCCTCGACCACCTCTGGAAAGTAGCGGTTGAGCGGCTTTTCATCGCGGCTCTGGATCTGGATCTCGTCGCCATCGCGGAAGACCAGGGCGCGAAACCCATCCCACTTCGGTTCGAAAATCCAAGTTTCGCCAGGTGGTAACTCGTCCACGCGCTTGGCGAGCATGGGCAGGATCGGCGGGTTCACGGGAAGATCCACGCCTCCTGTTATACCGCGCCATCGCAAGCTCGGTTTCCCTGGTCCGCCCGCACCGCTATACTCTGACAAAGGAGATCCCATGCGCACGATGCTCGCTGCCGCGTTATTTGTGGCTGCCTGTTCGGGACTGTACGCACAAGTCGCCGCAATCGATGTTCCCTACCAGAAATTTGTTCTCAAGAACGGGCTGACGCTGATCGTACACGAAGACCACAAGGCTCCCATTGTCGCTGTCAACATCTGGTACCACGTCGGATCGAAAAATGAGCGGCCCGGAAAAACCGGGTTTGCCCATCTATTCGAGCACCTGATGTTTGGCGGGAGCGAGAACCATCAGCAACGGTACATCGAGGCCATGGAGCCTATCGGAGCGACTGACCTGAACGGCACCACCAACTCCGATCGAACGAACTACTTTCAAAATGTGCCTGCCTCGGCCCTGGATTACACTCTCTGGCTCGAATCCGATCGCATGGGACATCTGCTCGGGGCGATTGACCAGACGACCCTCGATCTGCAGCGCGGCGTGGTTCAGAACGAGAAGCGCCAGGGTGAAAACCAGCCTTATGGCCTCGCTTCTGAGCTGATCACTAAAGCTACTTACCCGGCCGGCCATCCTTACTCCTGGACGGTGATCGGGTCGATGGACGACCTGAATGCAGCTTCGTTGACTGACGTCCAGGAGTGGTTCAAGACCTATTACGGACCGTCCAACGCAGTTCTCGCCGTAGCCGGGGACATTGACGCGAACACCGCGCGGCAAAAGGTAGAGAAGTACTTCGGCGACATTCCGGCCGGCCCGCCCATCGCTGCTAACCGCGCCTGGATCGCGAAGATGACGGGCGTTCACCGGCAGGTGGCGGAAGATCGCGTTCCGCAAGCACGTATTTACAAGGTGTGGAACGTTCCGCAGAACGGTGCGCCGGATGCCGATTACCTGGACCTGCTCGCCAAGGTGCTTTCGCAGGGCAAGAGCTCCCGCCTGTATAAGCGTCTGGTCTACGACGACCAGATCGCGACCGATGTGAGCGCCTTCAACGCCGGCCGCGAGATCGGAGGTCAATTCCGCATTCAGGCGACTGCCCGCCCGGGCGACGATCTTACGAAAGTGGAGAGAGCCATCGACGAGGAACTGGCGCGTCTGCTCGAGGGCGGCCCGACGGCCCTGGAGATGGAGCGCGTAAAGAATCAGAGTCTGTCCGAGTTCTTGCGCGGGATCGAACGGGTAGGAGGCTTCGGAGGAAAATCGGATCTTCTGGCCAGCAGCCAGATCTACCTGGGCAGCCCCGACGCTTATAAAGCCAGCCTGAAACGTATCGAAAGCGCGACGCCGGAAGACGTTCGGGCCGCCGGAAGGCGGTGGCTATCGGACGGCGTCTATGTCTTGGAAGTCCACCCGTACCCGAAATACGAGATTTCCCAGACCGGGGCGGATCGCACGAAGCCGCCCGCCATAAGTGCGTTCCCGGAATTGCGGCTGCCCAAGCTTCAGCATTCCACGCTGGCCAATGGGATGAAGATCGTGCTCGCGGAGCGGCATGAAACTCCGCTCGTGAACTTCTGGCTGACCTTCGACGCCGGTTATGCCGCGGACCAATCCGTTTTGCCCGGAACCGCCCAGGCAACCGCGGGCTTGCTGACCGGCGGCACCAAGACCCGCACCGCCCTGGAGATCAGCGACCAGCAGGATTTGCTCGGTGCGCAGTTGCGTGCGACCTCGAGTCTCGACGCGTCGGTGGTCCTGTTGTCCGCTCTCAAGGCTAAACTGGATTCGTCCCTCGCGCTATATGCCGACGTGATCCTCAACCCGGCTTTCCCGCGGGAGGACTTCGCGCGCCGACAGAAACTGCAGCTCGCTGCCATTCAACGCGAAAAGGTCACCGGCGCCTCGATGGGCCTGCGGGTGTTGCCGGCGCTGCTATACGGAAAGGGACACTCTTACGGCAATCCATTGACGGGCTCAGGGACAGAGGAGTCGGTTGCTAAGCTCACGCGCGAGGACCTGATCAAGTTCCACGACACCTGGTTCCGCCCCAACAACGCCACATTGATCATCGTAGGCGACACCACCATGGCGGAAATCACACCGAAAATCGAGAAGATTTTCGCCGGTTGGACGAAACGAGATGTTCCGGCTAAGAACATCGGTCGCGTGCAATTTCCTGCCAAGCCCGTGGTGTATATCATCGACCGGCCCGGCGCACTTCAGTCGGACATAATGGTTGCCCAGGTTGCGCCGCCGCGCAACAGTCCGCAACAGATCGCCATCGAAACGATGGACTCGATTTTCGGGTCCGACTTTGGCGCGCGCATCAACATGAACCTGCGCGAGGACAAACATTGGTCGTACGGGGCGCGTACTATTATGCTCGCCGCACGCGGGCAGCAACCCTTTATCGCCTACGCTCCCGTGCAATCGGACAAGACGAAAGAGTCTCTGGACGAGCTGAACAAGGAGTTCCATGGCATCGTCAGCGACCGCCCGCCCACGGCTGCGGAACTGCAGCGCGCGCAGAACAGTATGACGCTCAAGCTACCGGGGTCGCGGGAGACGATCGACGAATTGGGAAGCTCGATTCTGGAACAGGTGCAGTTCGGTTTGCCGGACGATTACTATGAGACCTTTTCCCGGAAAGTGAGGTCACTGGATGTGCCGGCCGTGACCGATGCCGCGAAGTCGACCATCCGCGCCGACAATCTGGTGTGGGTGGTGGTCGGAGATCGTGCCAAGATCGAGGCCTCCGTCCGCCAACTCGGATTGGGAGAGGTGAAGTTTCTAGACGCCGACGGGAATCCGATTTAGGCGGGCAAAATCGGGAATGGATACGGGCGCTCCGGCGTCTTATTGCCAGGAGGGGACTCTCGATGAAACGGCTTTTGCCAATCGTTCTTTTTAGCGTCGCCGTCGCGGCCGGCCAGGACACGCTCAAACTCAACCAACCGGTGGAGCGCGATCTCCCGCCCGGAGCTGCGCAGTCATATACTATCCAGCTCAATCCCGGCGATTACGCCGCTGGCTCACTAGACCAGCATGGCAAGGCCGACATGGCCGTGATTCTCCCGGACGGCTCGCGCATGCGCAGGTTTCCCGCTGCCCCAGAGGACGGTAAGCGATCGTTCGCTTTCGTCGCCGAAACCGCCGGTACATACCGGTTGGAGCTGACGACCGCGGCGACTCAGCCGGTTCACTATCAACTGCGCCTGGAGGCGTTGTTGCCCCTCAACGAGCGTCTGAAACCGCAGCCGCCCGAAGATGCCAGCCCGCGGATTCAGGCCTTGCGCACACAGGTTGGATCGGGCAAGGCAGACCTGGAAGGCTTCTGGCGACAAGTGGCACAAGACGGTACACCACTGGTGGAAGCCATCGACAAAGATGCCCGGCACCAGCTCGTGACTTTCTTATGGCGCGGAGGTCCGGACACGCATAACGTGCTGGTCGCCGGCTCTTTCCAAACAGGCGGGGGAGCGCTTCAGGACCGTGCCATGCGGCAACTGGCCGGTACGGACGTCTGGTATCTGACCGTAAAGCTGCCGCGGGGAGCACGCTTTATGTATGCGCTTTCGCCCAACGACCCTATGGTGCTCGATGGACCGCACGCGGCCGAGCGCCAGGCCACCATGGAGGCCGACCCTCTCAACTCGCACCGCTGGGCTTGCCCGGCGGATGCCAGCAAGTACGCTTGCCAGTCGATGGTGGAACTTCCCGGCGCAGTGCCGCAACCATGGATCGTGCGCAATTCCGGCAATCCGGCCGGCGAGGTGCACAAGCACACCATCAAGAGCGCGATCTTAAACAACGAACATAACCTCTCGGTTTACACGCCGCCGGGATACAAAACGGATGGCAAGCCCTATGCACTGCTGGTGGTTTTCGATGAAGGCTCGTACCTGGAAACCGTACCCACGCCGGTAATCCTGGATAACCTGCTGGCAGCTTCGAAGATTCCGCCGACGGTAGCCGTGCTGATCGCGAATCCCAGCCAGGAAACGCGCAGCAAGGAGCTGCCTCCCAACGCGGACTTCGCCGATTTCCTGGCCAAAGAGCTGATTCCCTGGATCCACGGTAATTACCATGTGACGAGTGACCCGCGGTTGACCGTAGTTGCCGGATCGAGCTACGGCGGCATTGCGGCGACTTATGCAGGTCTGCGCCACCCGGAAGTGTTCGGAAACATTCTGTGCCAGTCGGGCTCGTTCTGGTGGGCGCCCGATCACTCGGCCGGGCCAGATACCGACACCAGCACGGAAACCGGCTGGCTGGCCAAGGAATTCATCAAGAGCCCGCGGCTGCCGCTCAAGTTCTACATGGACGCCGGATCGTTTGAATACGATGCGGGTGGCGGCGGGGGAGGTATTCTCGAGCCCAGCCGGCACATGCGCGATGTTCTGCTGGCCAAGGGATACGAGGTGCATTACCAGCAATTCATCGGCGGGCACGATTACCTGAGCTGGCGCGGCACGCTCGCCGACGGGCTGATGTACTTGATGGGAGACAGCCAGGCCGAAGCTGCCCGCCGCTAGGAGCGTGTGGCCTGCAAAGACCGCTCCCTTTGGTCACGGCTCAGCCGAATCCCCGGCGCGCGGGATTGAACCAGACACAGGCCGGGAGGCCTGTGCTACGAAGAGTGGCACAGGCCTCCCGGCCTGTGTCTGGTTTTATGTTCTGCCCCCACTATCGCTACCTTGCCGCGCCGTCCCAGTGCTCCACGATCTTACCGTTCTTGATACGAAACATGTCGAATGTAAAACGGTCGTAGCTCTTCGTTTTGTCTTTGGGATCGGGAGTCTTCTGTTTAAAGATGAAGGTTACTAAGTCGCCTTCGGCCGTTATGTAGGCGGGCGGATTCTTCATCTCCGCCCCCACATCGTCATTGGCAGGACGCGGCAGCGTCTTCATGAATTTGACAAGCCCGTCCCGGCCGCCCTCGATGTTCGGATTGTGCTCCACAAAATCGGGCGAAATATACTGCTCGATTAGGTCCGGATTTCGCGGCTCGAATACGATCCTGTAAAAATCCGTGACGATCTTCTTGTTCAGCGCCGGGCCGCTTAAGTATCCTTGCGCGAAGGCGGATGCGCTTGTCAGGAAGACCAATATGCACGCGACTTTTCGGATACTCATCTAAGCCCCGCCGACCGCGAAGGGAGCTCGCAATGCCTTCGCCGGATTCACGCTCTTATCGACAGTGATGGTAAAGAACGGCGCGAACATTTCCTCCCAGGTCATATTGCCCTGATAGACAGTCCGGCTCGGATCGGGATTGAACTTATTGTTCACAGAGTTGTCGTAGTGGCCGACAACGATTAGTTTCGAGCCTTTCGGGACCTTGATCGGCTGGGCCAGATCGTAGCCGAGCTGCCAATTGAAATCGTAGTGCGGCACGTTGAGAACCACCTGCTCTTTCCCATCCGGGAAGATCAATTTGTAAATCATGTCTTTGCCGCGCAAGTGCATGTGGGGCGACATCCAAACCAGCTCGGCGTCCTCTAAGAACGTGACCTCAGCAGGCGCGGGCGCATAGTTGCCATCGTTGGGCGGGATGGCGAACTTGGAGGGGTCGGTACCGCCGAAGCTTTCGATCAACAGGCGTTTCGGCTCACTGGTGGGCACCGTGAACCCCACCTCCGGCCGGTCGGTAAGCTCAGTGCCATTGGGCGTGTAGTGGATCGTCCAGTTCACGTCAGAGCCCGCTGGGATCAGCAGGGCCGCCTGGAACGGCCGGAAATCCGAGAGAGCGCGCCCTGGCACGTAACACGTGAATCCGACACCCACACCGCCCACACCATCGCCGCCACTGTTGGGGCCGAAGGGAGCGTTGTTGCGGACGCGTGCGGGCACTTCCACGCCTTTTCCATCGGCGGTCGGAATCACGAGCTTGCGATCCGACGGCGCCACTTCCACGCCGGCCTCGTCGCGCTGTTTATCCACCCAAAGATGAGTGTTGTACACAGCGTTGGGTCTGTGCGGAACAAACGAGACACAAATGTGGTGAGTCACTCCCAGCTCGCTCGGCTTGACTTCGATGGATGTTACCCAGGTGTCATTCGTGAATCCCGTCGGCGTGACGAGAGTCATCCACTCGATCACGTTTTTGGAGGGAGTGGCGGGCACGGTGTAGGGCACGCCGTTCAGAACGATATCCGGCTTGGCGATCCATCCATTCTCCGGCCACTGCAGCGGAGGGGGTGCGTCTTTGGCGTCGCCTTGCGGAGCGCCACTGTCCGCCCATTTCACCAATGTGTCGATCTCGCTCTGCTTCAGGGAACGATCGTTCGAATAATGACCGTATTGTGGATCGGCGAACCAAGGCGGCATCTTCCGCGTGGCGACCGCGGCTTTGATGGCCTTGGCCCACGGGCGCGTACCTTCGTAGGTCAGAAATGACATCGGTGCGATATTGCCCGGCCGATGGCACGACTGGCAATTCCGCTGAAGAATCGGCAGGACGTCTTTGTGGAACGTCACGGGCGTCGCCGTCGGAGAATCAGCCCCTATCGCGCAACCGGCGAACACCACTCCGGCTACCCAAAATCGTATATTCATCCGCCCTCCTAGAGCTTTCGCGCTTAACCAAGATCTTATATGAGCCGAAGCCTCTGTGCTAGTGTGGGAACCCCCGCTCCCTAACGGGCGCGGTTCGGTAACGATGTGATCGGCCGGTCATAACGCGTCGATGTGCGTCGCATGAGCGTACCAAGCAGCGCGTACCAAGCAGCGCTTACCGAGCCGCGACCGTTAGGGAGCGGGGGTTCACTTCAGTTGCGCATGCCGGAAGCAGCTGACGGCGTGATCGTTCACCATCCCCACCGCCTGCATGAAGGCGTAGCAGATGGTGGAACCGACGAAGGTGAACCCGCGCTTTATCAGATCCTTGCTCAGGGCATCCGATTTCGGCGTGCGGGCTGGCACGTCCCCCGGGCTGCGCCAGCGGTTCTGGCGCGGCTGGCCGCCTACGAACTGCCACACGTACCGGTCGAAGCTGCCGAATTCTTTCTGCACCGCCAGGAACGCCCGCGCATTGCGCACCGCCGCCGCGACTTTCAAACGGTTCCGCACGATTCCGGGATTGGCCAGCAGGGCATCGATATTCGCATCGTTGTAACGAGCCACCTTGCGCGGGTCGAAGCGGTGGAATGCGGCGCGGTATGCCGGCCGCTTCTTCAGGACGGTGGACCAGCTCAGCCCCGCCTGCGCGCCCTCGAGAATCAGGAACTCGAACAGGGCTCGGTCGTCATGCAGTGGGACGCCCCATTCGCGATCGTGGTAATCGATGGAGAGCGCATCGCGAGCCCATGCGCAGCGCACCACATCCGGCGGAAGCATCCCTACAGCTTACTCGACGCCGGGCAACGCCTGGCCCCGTCCCACGGCTTCAGATGACCCTCGGCACCATACGCTGGCGCAGCGTATGGTCCAGGCGGACGATGGCACGGGTTACTTTACGGCTGATGGTTTCCAGGTTGCAAAGCGTTTGAATCCGTTCCCGGCGTCGATCGAGCTCCGCTTCGTCCAGCACATAGCCCAACAGGCCGCAGGGCTCGGCGATGCTGACCAGCATGATGTCCCTGGTGTCGGGTATACCGTCGGTCCGGATGGCCTCCGCCAGGCGAATCTTCACGTGCTGCTGGTGCCGGTTGCTGACCACCGGAAACCGCTCCACGTCGACGACCCACATCCGCTTCGATTTCTCGTGACACAGAATGCCCTGCTGGATCAACGAGGCGAGCGCTTCACCTTCCAGGTCGGCCTTGCGATGGTAAATGTGCTCGATCCAATCCTGCACGGTGTTCAGGTCCGGCCGGCGCGTCATCTCGGCCAGCACGCGGTCGAGCGTCGCGTTGCCGGTCGGCGTTCGGTCGATGATGTTAACGGTCTCCGTATCGGTATCGATCTTCCCGGCGAGTGACAGGTCGAAGAGCACCGCCCCTACCAGCGCGTACACGGTTCCGAACTCCCGGGTGGATCGCAGGCCCCCGGTGTTCTCGTCCACGGCCAGCAGAACGACCTCTTCCAGCATCGTCAGCACGGTAGTTCTCCGTATATCCGTAAGACGTGGTGCAAGCCGCTCATGTCGAAGACTTTCTTCACGCGCGCGCTGGGGGAGCAAACGGCGAACTCGGAATTGATTGCCTGCGCGGCCCGCGCGGCCTGCAGGACGGCGCGCAGGCCGGCGCTCGAAATGTAGTCGAGCGCCGCGAAATCGGCTGCCACTTTGGGATGCGCCTCCACGGCCGCCCGCAGCGCGCCCTCCAGCTCATCCGCCGCTTCCGAATCGGCGCGCCCCCGCACGCCGACTACATGCCAGCCCGAGCGCGTTTCCTGTGTCACTTGAATCATACAGGTTTCCGCATGGTGATCCGGTTCCATTCGTCCGAGCGCCGATAGCGCAGGTCGCTCATGACCTTCCGCACCAGATGAATGCCCAACCCTCCCGGTTCCCGAGTCGCCAGCGGCGATTCCAGATCGGGCCCTGGGGCTGAGACCGGATCGAAAGCCAGGCCGCGATCGCAAAACTCCACGCGGACACCATCGCGCGCACACTCCAGGCGGATATGCACCGCATCGGCCATACCTTCGCAGCCCCCGTGATGAACGGAGTTGGTGAACAGTTCTTCCAGGGCAAGGTTTAGATCGAAAGCCACGTCATTATCCAGACTATGCTCCTGGCAGAATTGCGCAACTTCAGTGGACAGACGTTGCAGCTCCGCCACATCACCATTCAGCGCGAATGTCGCTTCACCCAGGATCGCACGATTGTGTCACAAGGGAGGTTTGTTTTCAACCGAGTATCCGGAAGTTATGGGTGGTTAGTTCTAGCGCGGGCGCGGGCCCATAACCTGGATCAGCAAACCGTCCGGGTCGCGGAACTCGGGGGCGGCAGCCACTTCAGGGTCAAACAGCCTGGCCCCGGCCAGTTCCAGCTTTTTCGTGGCGCTGGCGTAATCGAATGACGCGGCAGCTACGCAAAAGTGGTTCACGCCCGCCCGCTGGCCGCTGGGCGTCTGGAGCAGACCGACCTGCGTCTTTCCCGCCTGAAACCAGGCGCGGTTGTTGTTGCGGCGGGTCACTGGCCCGAAGATCTTCTCATAGAACGCAGCCGATTTTTCAGGGTCCGAAACATTCACCAGAATGTGGTCGAAGCCGGTGGGGCGGAAGATCGGGTCGCCGGCGTTGGGAAGCGATTCCGGAGAGGCCGTGCCGCCCAACAGCGAGTTCCAGGAACTGTCGGCGCCGAGCTGCATGCGCGTGCCGTCGGGATCGGTGACGTACAGATCGCGGCCGCTGGGGTAATCGCGGTAGGCAATGCCCCGCTGCTCCAGATAGCTGTGCAGGCCGGCAATCTGGAACCCTTCGATACCGGCGCAGAAGTGGTCCACGTGGATTTCCTGGGCCTGCTCCATAGCGATGTAGCACGGGCCCAACTGCAGGTACCGCCTGGTGGTCTTGTTGTTCTTCAGCACGGTGTTGCCGAAGACGCGCGCGTAGAAAGCTATCGATTTGGCGACGTCGGAAACCGTAAATTCCACGTGATCGAGCCCGCCAAAGTGCAGCGCCGGTTGGGTTGCGGCGGCCGCCAGACGGGCTGCCCACGCGCCCGCGCCGAGCGCCGATAGAGCCTCGCGCCGGCCGATGGAAAGAGATTCGTGGCGTGACATGGCCGCCAGTATATATCAAGGCAGCGCATGGCGCTGCCCCACTAGCGGTGATGGACCGGCGGCACGCTGAGCCGCGGCACCGTCTCTGCTTCGAAGTCGAATTCGATTAGCACGGCGGGCTCATCCCCAACCACCCATCCCTGATGTCCCGGCTCGACGGCTACGAATTGCGGAGCCTTGAACTCGAAGACACTGCCGTCGGCAAACCGGACGTTGATCTGGCCGCGCGCCATGAAGCCCACGTGCGCATGCATGCATAGTTCGGTGCCGATGATGGGTTTCAAATGGGTGGCCCAATTGAATCCCGGTGGATAGATCATGCGCTTCACGCGCGAGGCGCCGGCGTGGAAAACGTCAACCTGCACGCCGCCAACCTCGCGGTGTTCGTCGGACTGCATGGACGCCAAAAGTGGATCGCTCAGGTTCATGGTTGTATCGTTTCAGTCTAACAACACAGGCAGGAATGTCTTGGCTGGCGACGAGATCGCCAGCGCTGCTCGAATCAAAACCTGACACAGGCCAGGAGGCCTGTGGTACTGGTGTGTCCAATGAACTCACATTGCAGATTGAAGTATCCATCGTGATTCGCCGGCTCCGGTACATACCGGCTCTCCTTTCGATAGCTAACTCCCGTCCACACAGTGCATTGGAAACGGTGGCCCAGCGCGCGCGCGCTCCCGCGGATCGGCCCGCAAATTGCCTCCAAGAACTACATATGGTTAAGGCGATTCTGCGAGCGCTCGTCGGGTGTTCCCATCAGCGAACCACCTTTCCATTGACACCCATGTCCCGGAACGCGGTGCCCGGGCGGGCCGCTGCGATTGCCGGCGCCTACGTGGTGTGCCTGGATTGCGGCAAAGAGTTCGCTTACGACTGGGCTCGGATGCGCGTCGGAGAGCCGATGCGGCGCCGCGAACCGATCGCCACCGAGCAACAGGTCCACACCTTCATCGGCTGAGCCCGGCCTGTATTTTTCAAGGCAGTGCGGCGCCAAAGGCCTGGAAGATCTTCGCCTGCTCGGGATCGCGCGGGGCTTGGTCCTCCGGATGCCACTGCACTGCCAGCATAAAGCGTTTATCCGGCTGTTCGAGTGCTTCCACCATGCCGTCCTCGCTATCCACCGCGGACACGCGCAGCCCTTTGCCCAAAGTCTTCACTGCCTGATGATGTCTGGAATTCACTTGCCACGTCCCCCTGCCGGAGATGCCAAAAAGAAGCGTGCCCGGCTGGATGGTCACCGCGTGCGCCGGCAAGCTGCGATCGCCATCCGCCCGGCTATGCCGCTCAGGAGGGTTCAGGTGCTGGATCAGAGTCCCGCCGTGAAACACATTGACCAACTGAAGGCCGCGGCAAATTGCCAGCACCGGCAGATCTTGCGCCAGGGCGTGTTCCAGCAGTGAGAATTCGCTAGCGTCGCGCTCATTATCGGGTGGATCGGTTTCGGGCTGGCGAACTTCTCCATAAAGCATCGGATCGACGTCCGATCCACCAACCAATACCAGGCCGTCGAAGCCGGAAATCGATGCCGCAGGACCGGCCACCACTTGCACCGGATCGAGTCCGGCCGCAACCAGCGCCGCCAAATACGGCTGCAATCTGCTTAGCTCCCGGTAAACAACCAGTACGCGTCTGCTCACAAGCGCCCATTGTCGCAATTCGTACTGGCGGCGCGGGAAAGTTTCGCCGAATGTCGATACAATAAATATGTCAACGACGGATACGCCGTCGCTCCCTCGCCTCGTTCGCAGGCAGCAACCGTCCAGCCCGGACTTGGGTCATCGACTTGCAAGGAGACTGACGTGCTAATTCGGCTAGGATATGACATTCGATTCGACATGCCGTCCGCGGCGGCCATGATCGCGATGCTACGGGTGCACCCGTCACGGGCCAATCGACTGCGGAGTCCCGATTGGGTGCAGACCGATCCACAAGTATCGATAGACGAATATACAGACTCGTTCGGGAACTTGTGTTCGCGTTTCGTCGCGCCTGCCGGACCGTTGCGGCTATTCAGTTCCGCTTTGATCGAAGATTCCGGTGAGCTGGATGCAGTAAATCCCCAGGCGGATCAAATTCCGGTGCAAAATCTGCCGCCGGAGGTGCTGCGTTTTCTGCTGGCATCCCGATACTGCGAGGTCGATCGATTTTCGGACACGGCACAGTTTCTGTTCGGCAACACACAACCGGGATGGCAACGCGTGCAGGCGATCTGTTCCTGGGTACACCAAAACGTCACGTTCGGTTACCACCTGGCCCGTCCCACCAAGACGGCTTTGGATGTCCATGCGGAGCGCGGTGGTGTCTGCCGCGATTTCCAGCATCTGGCGATTACGTTTTGCCGCTGTTTGGGCATCCCTGCGCGGTATGCCACCGGATACCTGGGAGACATCGGCGTGCCTCCCGACAATTCGCCCATGGACTTCGCCGCCTGGTTCGAAGCCTACCTGGGCGATCGCTGGTGGACCTTCGATGCCCGTCACAATGCACGACGCATCGGGCGCGTGCTGCTAGCTACCGGACGCGATGCGGCGGACGTCGCGATCACGACTTCGTTTGGCGCTGCTTTGATGAAAAGTTTTGCGGTAGTCACGGAGCAGGTGGCCGCCGAACAGCCTTACAGCTCGGAAATGCAACGCTCCTCACTCCGCGCGTAACGAGCGACAGAAAACTATGTTTTACCGAACCGCGACCGTCAGGGAGCGGGGGTTGGGTGTACCGCCTCGGTCGTCCCCTCGCTCTAGGCCCCGCTTCCCTCACGGTCGCGGTTCGGTAACGGCGGGTCGCCTTCCGTAACTACGGCGCTCCCGTTAACCTTCGATGACAGGCGCCAGCGGCCGTTGCCCTTACAATGGTAGTTGGTGACCCGGGCCACGTGATTTTCGATCTGATCCTAGGATTCGTTTTTCTCCTCGCACAGGTTCGGCTGGCGGCTCTCGTTTTGGGCCGGGCTTACCGGCGTCCGGCCGCTATGCTGGTGATGGCGGCCCTCGGTACCCTGCTGGCGCTAGGCTATGCCTGCTCCTTCTCCGAAGTGATCGGCAGGTTTTGGCTGCCTCCCGCGATCGGTGCCACCTTCGGCGCCGTGACCGTAATCTATTTACTCATCTCCACGGCCGCCCTAGTCATCTACACGTTGCTCCATCCGATTCGGAAACGGATAAACGCCGCAACCGATCCGGGGCGGAGACGCGTGCTCAGCGCCGCGGGGGGCGCGTTGATGGCTTCCCCGTTAGCGGTGGTTGCTTATGGCGCGCTGGTCGAACGCACCAATTTCCGGGTTCGCGAAACGGATATTCCGCTGGCGGGCCTCGCTCCGGATCTCGACGGACTGCGCATTCTGCAACTGAGCGACATCCACCTCGGCCTCTTTCTCAGTGAGAGAGATCTGGCCCGCGTTATCGACGCGGCGCAGGAGCTTCGTCCGCACATCGCGTTTGCCACCGGCGATTTCATTTCCAACATGGGCGATCCGCTCGAGACCTGTATCCGGCAACTGGCCCGTATCAAAGCGGACGCCGGCATGATGGGCTGTTTGGGCAATCACGAACGCTACGCGCGCGTGGAGCCGCTTACCGTGGAACTGGCGGCGCGCGCCGGCATTCGCATTTTGCGCGGTGAAGCCGAGCAACTTCGCATTGGCAACGCGTTGGTAAACGTGGCCGGTGTCGATTATCAGCGATTTACTAACAAGGGTGACTATCTCCGCGAGGCTGCCAGTCTGGTATATCCTGGAGCGTTGAATGTGTTGCTGTCTCACAATCCCGACGTATTTCCAGTGGCAGCGCGGCAGGGGTACCATCTCACTCTGGCCGGACACACGCATGGCGGGCAAGTGACCGTGGAGATACTGGACCAAACCATCAATCCGGCGCGGTTCTTCACGCCCTACGTCCGGGGGCTGTACCGGCTGGATCAGGCGGCGGAATACGTCACCCGCGGAATCGGAACCATCGGGATTCCCACGCGCATCGGCGCGCCGCCCGAGATTACCCTGATCCGATTGAGAAAGGCATAGTTCAGGACACCCGTGCGCTACCTCATCCTCAGCGACCTCCACGCCAACTGGGAAGCCCTGGACGCCGTGGTACATCACGCCAAAGGGCAGTACGACCGCTCCCTCTGCTGCGGCGATCTGGTTGGCTACGGGGCCGACCCCAATTCCGTGGTGGAATGGGTGCGGGAAAACTGCGCTTCCACTGTGCGCGGAAACCATGACCGCGCCTGCACCGGCATGGAGGACCTGGAGTGGTTCAATCCCGTCGCCCGTGCCGCCGCGGTCTGGACGCTGGAAAATTTAACGGTCGAGAATATCCGTTATGTGCGCGAACTGCCGCAAGGCCCGGCCTTCGTCGACGGGGTACAGGTGCTGCACGGCTCGCCCTGCGATGAAGACGATTACTTAGTCGGGGCTGAGCAGGCCGCCGAAGCCTTCAACTATCTGGAGCGCCGGCTGGCCTTCTTCGGACACACGCACTTACAAGGCGGTTTCATCTGGAATCAGGAGCGCGTGGAAACCATTCCCACGATTTCGCTGCGCAGCGATTGCCAGACCCTGGAGATCGACTCGAGCGGCGGCTACCTTCTGAATCCCGGCTCGGTCGGCCAACCGCGCGATGGCGACCCGCGCGCCGCCTATGCGCTATACGATTCGGAGCGCAACGTGGTGGATTATCACCGCGTCGACTACGATCTCGAGACCGCACAGCGAAAGATTCGTGAAGCGGGCCTGCCCACCTTTCTCGCCGAGCGCCTGAGCATCGGACGATAATAGAGTTTCTACTCTAGATGCCGCAGCGCGTTTCGCTATTCGTCACGTGTATTGTCGACCAGCTCTTTCCGAAAATCGGCCTGGCTATGACCGAAGTGCTGGAGCGCCTCGGCTTCGCGGTGGATTTTCCGGAAGCCCAGACCTGCTGCGGGCAGCCGGCGTTTAACAGCGGGTATCACACCGAGGCCCGTTCGGCGGCGCGGCACTTCCTGGACGTTTTCGAGAAGAGCGAGGCGATCGTAGTTCCGTCTGGTTCCTGCACCGCGATGATCGCTCACCATTTCGCGGAGCTTTTCCCCAGCGGGCCGGAGACCCGCGACCGCGCGGAGAGCCTGGCGAAACGTGTTTGGGAGTTCTCGTCGTTCGTTACCGAAGTGGCCGGAGCGGAGGATTTGGGCGCGCGCTTCGAGGACGTGATCACGTTTCACGATGGCTGCCATGCCTTGCGCGAACTGGGCATCCGCAGCGCTCCGCGGCGGCTGCTGGCCCGCGTGCGCGGTCTGGAACTGCGCGAGATGCAGCCGGCGGAGGAGTGCTGCGGCTTCGGCGGTACGTTCGCGGTGAAGTTCGCGGAGCTCTCGGGCGCCATGGCACGCACCAAGATCGAAGCCATCGCGCGGACGGGTGCGAATACGGTGGTGTCGCTGGACCCAAGCTGCCTGATGCAGATCCAGGGCGCCATTTCGCGCGCCGGCTTGAAGATGCGAACCATGCATCTGGCCGAAGTGCTGGCCAGCCGCTGATACTGAATGACCATGGCTACACTTTTGGACTCGTGGGGCAGCCCTTCCGGGCTGCCGCCGCGCTTCCGCGCGGCCCGCCGCCTGAAAAGGCGGCGGCGGGCCGGAAGGCCCGGCCCCACTCGGGTTCACAACTAACCCATGTCTCGCGACTTCGATCAGAAGATGCACGCCACCCTGGGGGATGCCAGGCTGCAGTTGGCCATCTACACTTCCACCGGCCGGCTAAAGGACGCCCGCGAGAATGTCGTGGCGGCGGATGCGCTGCCGGACTATCAGGAGCTGCGTACCCAAGCCCACGCGGTGAAGCGGCACGCCATCGACCATCTGGACTTCTACCTGGAACAGTTCCAGCAGAGCGTCGAGGCGCGCGGCGGGCACGTGGCCTACGCGAAAGATGCGACGGAGGTGGCCGATTTCGTGCTCTCGCTGGCCAAGGCGCGCGGCGCACGGCTGATCGTGAAATCGAAGTCCATGACCACCGAGGAAGTCGATCTCAACGAGCACCTGGAACGCCACGGCCTGGAATCGGTGGAAACGGATTTCGGCGAGTATCTGCTGCAACTGGCGCACGAGCGCCCGTACCACATCGTGGCGCCGGCACTGCACATGACGCGCTTCGACGTGGCCGGGATACTGGAGCGGAGCCTGCACATCCCCAACGAGCCGGTGATCGAAAAGCAGGCGGCCATTGCGCGCCGGGCGTTGCGCGCGAAGTTTCTGGCGGCCGATATCGGCATCAGCGGCGCGAATTTTCTGGTGGCCGATTCGGGCTCGGTGGTGGTGGTGGAGAACGAAGGCAACGCGCGGCTTTCCACTTCCGCGCCGAAGATTCATATCGCTATCGCCGGCATTGAGAAGGTGATTCCGCGCGCGCAGGATCTGGCCACTTTCCTGAAACTGCTGGCCCGCAGCGCCACCGGCCAGCCGCTCAGCGTGTATACCTCCATCCTCAGCGGCCCGCGCCGCGGGGACGAGATCGACGGGCCAGACGAATTCCACGTGGTGCTGCTCGACAACGGGCGCACGAAGGTTTTGGCCGATGCCGGGAAACGGCAGTCGCTCTACTGCATCCGCTGCGGCGCGTGCCTGAACACGTGTCCCGTGTACCGGAAGATCGGCGGCCATAGCTATCCCTGGGTCTACTCGGGGCCGATCGGCGCAATCCTGACGCCCCAGTTCATGGGCGTTTCCGAAGAGCCTGCGCTGCCTTTTGCTTCCAGCCTGTGCGGGGCTTGCGCCGAGGTCTGCCCGGTGAAGATCGATATTCCCAAAGTGCTGCTGGAACTGCGCCGGGAGGTTCGGGCAAGCGAGGCCGCTCAAAAACGGAACCGGCTGGAGAGGCTGGCATTCCGAATCTTCGGCTGGCTGGTGCGGCATCCGCGCGCGTACGAAATGGCGGGACGGATGGCGGCTTCGATGGCTGGCGACACCGGCGGCGGCTGGATCGGCAAGGTTCCCGCTCTGCTGAATGTGGGCCCGGTGCGCGCCTGGTTGAGCCAGCGCGATCTGCCGCCGCCGCCTTCCCGCAGTTTCCGCCAATTGTGGAGGCAGTCTGGTAGGGCGGACCCCCGGTCCGCACGGGTCCCCCGGACCCGTTCTTCGCTTGACGGATCCCACCTCTCGAAACCCAAGCAGGCCGGCCAGGGGGCCGACCGCGGACCGGGGGTCCGCCCCACGAAGACGGTCATGATGTCGCGCGATGAAATCCTCGATCGCGTCCGCGCGGCTCTGGGACGCCACCCCGGCGAGGTCGCGCCCGAACCTCCGCCGGCGCGCATCCGCATTCCCGAGGTCAGCCGCGCGGCCCGGATCTCCAGCCTGCTGGCCCGCGTCGATGCGCTGGGGGGACGAGGCCTGCGCGCGGCCACACGCGAGGAAGCCGGAGAGATGGTCCGCGCCGCGCTCGGCAACCGCTCCGCTATCGCCTCCAACGCGCCGCTTTTGGAGGAATGTGGCATCACCGGTCTGCCCGGTGTGCGCTCGGGCATCGCCGATCGCGAGCAACTGCGCGAGTTGTGCGCATCTGCGGAAGCGGGGATCACCAGCGCCGATTATGCGCTGGCGGATACCGGAACGCTGGTGCTGCTCTCCAGCCCGCGGGAGGCGCGCATGATTTCTCTACTCCCCCCGGCGCACATCGCCGTGGTTCCCAGCGAACGCATCCTTACTGGACTGGACGAGTTGTTCTCAATCTTGCCCAACCCGACAGAACTCACCAGTTCCATGGTCCTGATCACCGGTCCGAGCCGGACGGCCGATATCGAACAGATCCTGGTTCGGGGAGTACATGGGCCGGGAGAGATTACCGTTGTGGCAATAGATTGATCGGCACGAACTGTCCCATTTAGTACCGGTACCTTGGTTAGGATCACACGGCAAACGAACCATCGAATTGCCTGTAATTCTCTCAGAACGCAGGGTACTAGGTCGAAGATCGTGGAAGCGTGTATCGCACACAATCGATTGATCCGACTTCGCAAAATACTGTTGCATGATGACTAAACCTGGTGATATGCTCGTCATGGATTGTATAGTACCCACGGTTCGGCAGGATCTCGATGTTAGCGGGCGTACTGATCAGTTCGGTCTCCTTCGGCCTGTTGTGCTACTGGTTCCGGTACAGTTGTCTGTTGTTGTTGCGCAGCCGCTCGGAACAGGCAACGGCACCGGTGGACAGCCGGTTCAGCTTTTGGCAAGTCCGCGAACGCCTCGATACCGCCCCGGATCTCGATTCCCTGCGCCTTTCCCTGGAGCGAGACTACCGCATCGTGACCTACTTGTTGCAACACACCGCCGGTTTGGGAGCGCAATCGGTGGAGGATCGGCTTTTGCAGTTGGATTACAAGCTGATGCACAGGTGGTACGCACTGACGCACACTGCGGCCCCGCAGCAGGCCCGCCGGGCACTCTCGGAAATGGCCGCGGTAGTGGCGTGCCTGGCGCAAAAGATGGGTTCCAGCCTCCAGTCGGAAAGCTAAAGAGCTTCCGCTCCGGCCTCCTTAAACCAGACACAGGCAGGGATGCCTGTGCTACTCAAGAATCGAATCACATCGAACCGGACAGGTTTTTTCGTTGATGGTAAAGGACCTTGCCCGGAGCTAGGACCGAAAGCCCCGCATGCGTCTGCTAGAAATCGAAGAGGCTGAGAATCTCCGAATGGAAGCCCACTATTCATATCCGAACGCAATCAGATGCAGACCCAAGAACAAGCTAAAAAGCAGATCCTGATCGTCGAAGACGAAGGACTGATCGCAGCTGACATTCAGAAGCGGCTGGAGCGGTTGGGTTACTCCGTTCCGACGATCGCGCATTCCGGAGGAGACGCACTGCGGCTTGCCCGCTCCACGCCGTTCGATCTGGTGCTCATGGACATTCACCTGCCAGGTGACCTGGATGGCATCGCCACGGCCCAGGAGCTGAAGAAACTGGACATGCCCGTGGTGTACGTTACCGCCTACGCCGACCAGGAGACCGTTAGCCGGGCTAAGATCACCGAGCCTTTCGGCTATATCCTCAAACCGATCGCCGACGGAGACCTGCGCAGCACGGTGCAGATTTCGATCTACAAACACGAGATGGAGCGCCGCCTGCGCGCCAGTGAAGCCTGGCTCTCGACCACGCTGCGCAGCGTGGGAGACGGCATCATCGCCACCAACACGATGGGCGAAGTCGTGTTCCTGAATCCGGTGGCCGAGGAGTTGACCGGCTGGGCTGCCGGCGATGCGCACGGCCGTATGCTGATGGATGTTTTCGTATTGTGCGCGGAATCCACGCGCCGGCCGGCCAAGAATCCCATTCTCGATATGCTGCCGGGGGAGACTCGCAACTACACTCTGATCTCGAAGACGGGCCTGGCTACCACAGTCGAAGTCGAATGCTTTGAAAACCGGTCGACCGATGAGGTGCTGGGGGCCATCGTGGCGGTGCGCGACATCAGCAGCCGCAAGGAGATGGAGAGCCGGCTGATGCAGTCCGAGCGCATGGAAGCGATCGCGGGCATGGCGGGCGGGCTGGCGCACGATTTTAACAACCAGCTCACCGTAATCCTGGGATACGCGCACGAACTTTCCGCACGGCTCACCGGCGAAGACCTGGACCATGCACTCAAGATCCAGCACGCGGCTTCGGCCGCCGGCGCCGTGACCGGCCAACTGCTCACGCTCAGCCGACGCGACGCCACGCGCATCGAAGTGTTGAACGTCAATGAAGTGATCTACGAAATCCAGCCGCTGATCTCGCATAGCCTGGGGAAGACTCGCACCCTCACGACGAACCTCGGCTCACCGCTGGGATACGTTCGCGGCGACCGCAACCAACTGAAGCAGATGCTTCTCAACCTGGCCCTGAGGGCGCGGGAAGGCATGCCGGCCGGCGGGGACCTTCGTATCGAAAGCACTACCATGGAGATCGATCCGGATAGCCCCGCCGCGCGCCTCCAGCGCCCCGGACCGTATGTGCGGCTGCGCGTGGCGGATTCCGGTCCGGGGATGGACAAAGCCACCCTGGCGCGGATTTTCGAACCGTTCTTCACCGCCAAATCCGCGCACGGTAGCGGGCTGGGGCTGTCGCTGGCGCATAGCATCGTGGTTCAGAGCGGCGGGTACATTACGGCCACCAGCGAAATTGGGCACGGCACCACCTTTGAAATCCTGTGGCCTTGCATCGGGACTTTCCGTGGGCTCAGCGAGATTTCCGGATCGGAGAAGGCCGCCGGCGAGGATCCCACACCGACTATTCTCCTGGTGGAGGATGAAGACGGCGTTCGCAAACTGATGCACAACTATCTGGAGCGCGAGGGATATCAACTGCTGGAAGCGCGCAATGCGGAGGAAGCCGAACTGGTGGCGGAAGTGTACCGCGAACCGATTCACGTGCTGGTCACGGACGTCGTGATGCCGGGCATGACGGGGCCGCAACTGGCGGAGCGGTTGACAGAGCTGCGCCCCAAGATGAAAGTGCTGTTTGTCTCTGGATACCGCCATGACGCCATCGGGCGGGCCGGTTTCCCGGACGAAGATTTCAGCGTGCTGCCCAAGCCGTTTCCGGCGGTGGAACTGCTGCGGCGGGTGCGCGGATTGTTAAGCCAGGTGCAATAGGTGCCTAACACACCGGCGACAAGATCGCCAGCGCTACGTAACGCCGGCGGTCTTCGCCGCCGGTGCGGCTACTGGGCAAGCTAAAGCATGCCCCACCTCAGTGCGCGACGCCGGCTGGAAACCGAAGTACAATTCGCGTGCCCGTGGCCGGCTCCTGTTCTAACGTGCCCGAAAGTTGCGCGGTTAAGATCCGGACAATCTGCAACCCGAGGGACTTCGTCTTCCGCTCCACCAGCACGTCCGCTGACCCCACTCCATCGTCTTCGACCGCCAGTTCCAAATGCCCCGGCTCGTTTTCCCGAAAGGTAACGCGGATCGCTCCGCTCCGGCCGTCCGGGAAGGCATGCTTGAGCGCATTGGTCATCAGCTCATTGAGGATCAGAGCGGCCGGCACGGCCTGGTGTAAACGCAGGTCAATTGGATCGATATCGATTTTGATGGCAATCCGCTCCGATTCGGCGGAGAAGGCCGAATAGAACACCTGCACGAACTGTTGGGCATAATCCGCGAAGTTGATGCGATCGAGGTGCTCGCCTCCGTACAGGTGCTCATGAATCAGCGCGATGGAGTGCACGCGCCGCTGGCTGTCCTCGAGCGCCACCTTTGCGGGACCGTCATCAGTAATCTCCGCCTTCATATTCAACAGGCTGGAAATCACGGCCAGATTGTTCTTCACGCGGTGGTGAACTTCCTTGAGCAAAACAGTTTTTTCCGCCACCTCCGCTTCCAGCAAAGCCTTGGCCTCGAGCAGTTCTTGTTCGGCCCGCTTCAGCGGGGTGATATCCTGCGCGGCAACCAGGGCTTTCGTCCGCTGCTCGAACGCCAAGGGAGCGGTGGAAACCAGAAGGCAGCGCCGTTCCAGCTGGGGGCTAGCGTGGACGGGCACCCAAGCTTCCAGGCAGTCATGCCGCTTTCCGTGGAGCACCGTGTCCAAAATTGCCAGGCGGAAAGTACATTCGCTGCACGAAGGTCCATTGCCACACTTGCGGTGGTCGGACAAAGCATATAGGCAGCCGAGTGCCGAACCGTTGCCCGGTTCCAGGTCCGCGGCCTCTAGTCCAGCCATTTGTGCCGCCAGTTGGTTCACTTTCTCCACGCGGAACTGCTCGTCTACCAGCAGCAGGGCCACCGGCACGTTGGCATGGATTGTGGCAAGTTCCTTACACCGATTCGTACTTTCGTTGCGCCGGACATACATCCGGAACGAGTGAGTGATCGGGGCAGGTATGAGCGATCGAATGCTTCTTGTCAAAACGGACAACATATCATCTCTCCAAAAAACCCAACTACAAAATGCCGGGAACAGGCGCTGGCTGGGCAAGCTAAAGCATGCCCCACCTCATTGCCCGGCCCTCCGCGCGTTAACGGCCGGAAACCGAAGCACCACACGCGTGCCGGGCCTTAGCTCCTGTTCGAGCGTCCCACCCAATTGCGCGGTCAAGATCCGGACAATCTGTAACCCCACGGACCTCGTCTTCCGCTCCACCAGCAGGTCCGGCGACCCTATCCCATCGTCTTCGACCGCCAGCTCCACATGCCCCGGTTCCCATTCCCGAAAAGTGACGTGGATCTCTCCGTTCCGCCCGGCGGGAAAGGCATACTTGAGAGCGTTGGACAACAGTTCATTCAAGATTAAAGCTGCGGGGACGGCCAGGTGCACGCCCAACTCGATCGGATCAATATCCATTCGAATGGCGATCCGCGCCGATGCGCCGTTGAAGGCCGAATGGAGCACCTGCACCAGCTGCTGGGCATATTCCGCGAAGTTGATGCGATCGAGGTGCTCGCTTCCGTACAGGTGCTCGTGGATGAGCGCGATGGAGTGCACGCGCCTCTGGCTTTCCTCCAGCGCCACCTTGGCCGGCCCGTCGCTGGTCATATCCGCCTTCATATTCAGCAGGCTGGAAATCACCGCCAGATTGTTCTTCACCCGGTGGTGAACTTCCTGCAGCAGCACGGTTTTCTCGGTGAGCGCCGACTCCAATTTACCGACGGTGGCCCGAAGATCGGCCTCGACCCGCTTCAGACCGGTGATCTCTTGCGCGCAGACCAGGGCTTTGGGGCGATGATCAATGGACAAGGGAGCGCTGGAAACCAGGAAGCAGCGCTGTTCCGGCAGACGGGTGGGGGAGAAGGGCAACCAAGCTTCCACGGACTCGAGCCGGCTTCCCCGGCGCAAGGTGTCCAACACCGCCAAACGGAAAGAGCACGCGCTGCACGAAGGTCCATACCCGCATCCCCTGGGATCGGCCAAAGCGTTCAGGCAGCCGAGCGCTCCGCCGGCGTGCAGCCCCAGCAGGTCCGACATCTCCCGACCCGTGAGCCGTACGCCCAGGTCGTTCAGCTTTTCCACCCGCAGGTCCTCGTCTACCACCAGGAGGACGACCGGTGCGTTAGCGTAGATGGCGGTCAGTTCGCTATCGGCGGCGCGCAACTCCTGCTCGGCCTTCCTTTGCTCCGTTACCTCAATTGCAACCACCAATACGTCAACGCCGCCCGCATTCGGATTAGGCACTGGCACGTAAGAGAAGTTGAAATAGCGCTCTTCCGCCGCCGACCCCTGTGCACGGTGGAGCGGAACCGCCAGAGAGTTGGCATGGTACACCGTTTGTGCGTCGCGCACGATATGGAGAAGCGGCACAACCACGGGTGCCGCTTCCGGAAAGACCTCCGCGACGGTCCTTCCGGTCATGGATTCGCCAGGGGCCAATGCTTGGTATGACGGGTTTACGGTCACAAACCGGAAATCGGGCCCGCGCAGCAGCGCGATGGCGGCCGGCGAATACTGAATGATGGATTCCAGCGCGATTTGCCGCGTTTCCAGTTCCCGGGCCAAACCTATGCGGACTTCTTCGGACGCCTCCGTCCGCACCTTTAACTCCTGGGCCAACAGTGCCCGGACTCCTTCGGCCGTGGCATGCGCCAGCCGCACGCGCTCGAGTTGGTCGAACAGAACGCTCTTAACCAGACCGGACAAAAGGAGTATTCCCAACCCGAGCCATTGGAGTTGCGAATCTACTCGAAAGGATCCGACGGGCGGGGTTGCGAAGTACAAGCATTCCAGCACGCACAGAGCCGTGGTCAGCAGGCCCGGTCCGAACCCGCCGAACCAGCAGGCGACCGCCATGAACGGCACGTACGTGATGTACGGTAGCAGCGTAGGCGGATCGAGCGGGAGCCGTGCCGCCTGCGCTGCAACGGCCAGCAGAACCGCCGCAGTGTATCGAAGCGGGGGCGAGGGTTTACTGAGCCATGCCGGTAGGCGATGCATTGTTGTGTCCGCGGTCCAGTTCCTTAGAGGCGCTCACGCAGGGAAGCAGGATCTGGAAACTCGTGCCCTGCCCAGGCTCGCTGGTGGCGGTGATATAGCCGCCGCTCTGCGTAACGATGCTGTGCACGATGGAGAGTCCCAGGCCGGTGCCGGCCCCGGCCTTCTTGGTGGTGAAGAACGGTTCGAAAATGCGGCCGAGCGTGGCCGGGTCCATACCTTGGCCAGTATCTGCCACGCGCAGTCGAACGTACGGCCCAGGACGGTAGAGGCGCGCAGCCGGGCCGTGGCCGGCAATTTCGGTGGTCGAGCTTTCCACCCGCAGTTCACCGCCGGCCGGCATGGCGTCGCGCGCGTTGAGCGCGAGATTGAGAAGCACCTGCTTGAGCTGGTTGCGGTCGCCGCGAACGGGCGTTAGCGGCGAGCCGAAGTCGGTTGCCAGCGACCGTGTTTTCCCCAAGCTGTGCGCGATCAAGGGCAGCACCTCGCGCATCACTTCATTGACGTCAAGTTCCTCGAACGCCGCCTCGTCGCGGCGGCTGAGCGTCAACAGTTGGGCCGTGATGGAGCCGGCAATCGAAGCCGCCTGCTTAATTTCGCGCGCCTCCTCCCGATCCTCTCCCGTGAGCCGCGTTGACAGCTCGTCGGCGTACCCCAGAATGACCATGAGCTGGTTATTGAAATCGTGCGCCAGGCCCCCGGCCAAGCTGGTGATCGCCTCCATGCGTTGCGACTGCATCAGGCGGCGTTCCATCTCTCTGCGGCCGCTGATGTCGCGCACTATCAGAACCGCGCCCAGCAGGTGGTCCGCCGAGCGGTTCTCAAAACACTCGACTTCGACAACCGTCTTCGATCCCGTCTTCGAAATCAGCGTATAGCTGCGGTTCTCTCCCGCGAAGAGATCCTGGACCGGATTCTTAGCCGGCTGGTTATTGGATTCTTCAAAGAGCCCCAGAACATCCATCAGAAGGTATCCATAGGCCTCGGCCGCGGGCCAGCCGGTCAATTGTTCCGCCACCGGGTTCATGAAGACGACTTCGCCGCTGGTATTGGTGGCCACGATGCCTTCACCGACGCTCCGCAGGGTGGTGGAGAGCCAGGCCTCGCTGGCGCGCACGCGGCGCTCCATCGCGTGTTTATAGAGCGCGATCGGCAGCACGCTGCGCAGATCCCCGTCGGTGATCGGTTTCAAAATGTAGCCGTGCGGCTCCGTAAGCTTGGCGCGGTCGAGAGTATCGGGATCGGAATGCGCGGTGAGGTACACAACGGCCGTATCCCGCTCCGCTTTCAAGGCTTGGGCTGTGGCGATGCCATCCATCTCCCCTGCTAAACGGATATCCATCAGCACCAGGTCAAAAGGCGTGGAACGGGCGCAGCGCAAGGCCTCTTCGCCGGAGGTGGCCATGGCCGGGACGAGATAGCCTAATCTTTCCAGCCTTTTCTGCAGGTCGACAGCGATGAGTCTTTCGTCTTCCACGATGAGGATTTGCTTCTTGCCATCTTCGGTGTGCTGCATGTCAGGGTTAGTGGCGTGGGATGGGCCGCATTCTCATTCCGAAGTGTGGGGCGGCGCCATGCGCTGCCCACCGTGGGAAGACTGGGCAGCGCATGGCGCTGCACCACATATAACAGACGCCTTCGGGGCGCTCGGCGCGGGTCGGTCGAACCCCTTGCTGCTCAACGGGAATTCTCAAAAAACGAGCTGTGACTTGGTAAGGCGGGACAAGTAGCGCGAAATGGAAGTCCGGTACGCGGCGATCAGCCGATCGACCAATTCTTCATTTCTGTCGCTCTGTTTCCAAAGAGATTGATTGGTGGGTGATTCACCGAGACGGTCCAGGAGGTCTTCCTGTATGGCCAGGGCCTCCCGTAAGAGAAGGCCGGCGGTGACCATCTCGGTGTTTGGTGGGTTTGGGAGAACTGGGGGCAGCACGCAACGATGGTCGTGGAGGCGGGCGAAAATTCTCTAAGAAATTTGGCCCGCCTCCACAGCCAGACAAAAACCGGACACAGGCCGGGAGGCCTGTGCCACCCACTCACAGCAGGCGGAAATTGACTTCGATGGTGGCTGCGACCGTGATCGGTTCGCCATCTTTGGTGCCGGGATTGAAATGCCACTGGCTGATGGCCTGAACAGCCTTCTCGTCCAGTCCTAAGCCGAGACTACGGACCACCTTCATGTTGCGAGCGATGCCGTCCGGCCCGATCTCCACCGCAATGATTGCGGTCCCTTGGTACTTCGCAGCGCGTGCCTCATCGGTGTATTGGGGCTCGACTTTGTAGGCCAGCGACGGGGCCATGACGCCGTTTCCTGCTCGATAGGGGGTGGAAGTGCCGGCCTGGCGGATCACCGGCGCGTGCGCGCCGATGGCCTTTCGTAGGTCGGCAGCCTGCTCGCGCAGAGGGGCAGCCTCGTCCGTGCGGCTTTGTTTTTCCAGGAAGGCGGCGAAGACCTCCATGGTGGTGGCGGCCTGGGGAGAGCTGGGATCCTCGAGTGCCAGCGCGCTTCGGAAGAGCGACTCGGATTCCTGCGGATGGTCTGTGGCCGTCATGATCGCCATCCACATCATGGGTACCCCGGCGTGCGCCGGATCGGCCGCCTGCGCTTTCTGGAAATACTCCAGAGCTTCGGTGGGTTTCTTTCTGCTCAATGCGTCCGTCCCCAGATTGACCAGCGGGCGAGCTGCTTCCGGCCGGCTGCCCAACACCGAAACGGCCCTCGTGAAGAAAGCCGTTGCCTCGTCGGAATTGCCGCGGCTGCGCTCCAGGGCGGCGATCTTGACCAGCCCCATTCCATAATCGAGGCTCTGCTGGCCCGCGACTTCGGCGCGAATGGCGAGCGAAGAATCCAGCAATTTTCGGGCGAGATCGTATTTCAGGAATGCGGCGGACGCTTGCGCGGCATTGTCCAGCATGTCGTGGTTCTTCTCAGCGGCGGCGGTGCGAATGGTAGCCTCAACATCGGCTGGCATGACTTGCTCATTCTGGTCGGCGCGCAGGACCGCCAGAGGAACGGTCATTATTAATGCAATCATCACCGCCAGCCAGCTAGAAGCGCGGCGCGACGGGGTGCGGTTCACGTCCGAATTGAGAAGAGCGACCAGGCGCCCTTCCAGTTGTGAGCGGCGGGCCATCGCAATGGCGGCCCAGCCGGCGGCCGGGGCCGACTGCAGGGAGCGCGCGATGTCCAGAAGATGGCCGGCGTAGTCGGACGCGCACGCGCCGGCCGTCAGCACCAGATCGTCCGCCGCGCGCTCGCGCTCTTTTACAAACTCGCGCCAGGCGGTCCAAGCCAGCGGATTCCACCAATAGAGATGCAGGGCGATGCGGGCCAGCAGATGGGTGGCGGCGTCGCCGCGGCGCACGTGGGCCAGTTCGTGCAGCAGCACCAGGCGCCGGCGCTCCTCGCTCCAGTCGGCCGCATCCGCGGGCAGCAGCACGGCGGGGCGGAGAAATCCAAACGTCATCGGCATGCTGCCGCGGTGGGTCTCCAGGATGTCCACCTGGTCGCGTAGGTCGAGGGCGTGTGCCAATCGAATGGCATCGGGCATCGGCCTGGCCGCACGCCGCGCGCGCCATACCACCACCCAGCCCGCCAGCATTTGCAGGAGCCCGACGGCCGTGCCCGCAGCCCAGAGCCATATCAGCCAGAGCCGCCACCCGGAATGGCGCGGCGCGTAGGCCGCCGTCGCAGCAGTTGGCGGCCGGCTGCCGGAATCCGGCTTCTCAGGCGACGCCGCAACCGTAGTGGTGAACACCGCCACCGGCCCCAGCAACGCGCTCGATAACGGTACAGGCACGGCGGGCAGCGAAACGGTGAGCAGCGGCAGCGCCAGCAAAGCGGCGAAGGCGGCGGTCCAAACCAGGTGGCGCGCCGCGGCCGAGCGCCGTCGCAGCAAAATTGCCGTTAGCCATGCGATGCCGAGTACGGCCGCGCTCTTGAGCGCGACGCCCGTGAAGAGTGAAAACCACGCCGATTCGTTCCAGCTCAACATTTACCTTCCCTCCTTCTTGGCCTGTTCGATCAGTTCCGCCATGCGATCCAGTTCCTCATGCGTGAGGCGCTTGGAAGAAATATCCAGCAGCGCGGCCACCACCTGTTCCGGCGAATCGCTGAAAAAGGTGTCCAGCAGATGCTTCACGGCCGAGCGCCGGGCCTTGTCCGCATTCACCACCGGGACGTAGACATATTTCAGTCCTTCGGCCAGATGTTTGACGTGGCCCTTCTCTTCGAGCACGCGCAGCATAGCCCGCACGGCGGAATAGCTGGGTGCATCCGGCATGGCAGTGCGAACCTCGGACGCGGATGCCTTGCCGCGCTGGTAGAGGATTTCCATGATCTGGCGCTCGCGCCGGCTGAATCCCTCTTGTGCCATCAGTCGCGCGCTCCATGCTGGTTTTTTAGCATCATGCTAGAAAAATAGCACTGGCGGGCGGGGCTGTCAAGAGGGAATTTTTGGGAATTTTTGGGTGGTGCTGGAAGGCAATCAGTGAGGATATCGACTTTATCCCTCAACCAGTCATAGCTCCGACGGACCAAGCCGGTTTCACCAAGGGAGAGACCTACGGAGTCACCTATGCGGAGGTAGTATGGGAGGACATCTTCGGACATTCTCACTGGAGCCGCTTTTGCGTAAGCCGCACCAATACCGCCGGAACTTCGAATGCTAGAGCATGCACTGAATACAACGGAACAGATGACAACAACTAATACGCCTCGAAGAAAACGGAAGCATTTGAGATGAGTGTGGAGTGAACCCCAAAACTGAGACAGAAAGTTAAGGACCAAATACATTGAATGGAGTGAGGAATGGATTTGGCCCGAGCTGTTTACAGTCGCGATCTGAAGATCGCCACCATGCGCGCCTTGGACGCCGGCTCTACCACCGGTGAAATTGCGCGGAAATACCAACTGAGCCCAAACTTGCTGGAACGGTGGCGCGGAGAGTGGCGCGCCAAAGGGGAATCGGCCTTTCCTGGTACCGGACGGCGCGGTACGGCACTGCCGGCGCTCGACGATGCCCGCCGGATCGCCGAGTTGGAGCGTAAGATCGGCCAGCTCACGATGGAGAATGATTTTTTAAAAAAGGCCTTGCAGCATTTCAGGGATCATCACCCGCCGGCCGTCGTCAGTGGAACGGATGTTTGTTTGAAGAAATCCGGCAAGCCGCGGCGAAAGGCCAAGCCGTGAGTGCGCTATGTCAGATGACCGGCCTGAGCCGGGCCGGTTTTTACCGCTGGCGGGTGCCGCGCCAGGCCACTCCGGTCGAGATGGAAGTGCGCGACCAGATGCAGAAGGTCGCGCTGGAATGGCCAGCGTATGGCTACCGAAGAATCACGTACGAATTGCAGCGGCGAGGCTTTGACGTCAATCACAAACGCGTCCTGCGGATGATGCGGGAAGATAATTTGCTCTGCGTGCGCCGGCGTGCGTTCGTGGTCACGACCGACTCGCGGCACAACTTGCGGGTTTACCCAAACCTGGCACGCGAGCTAGAGCCCACGGCAATCAACCAGCTTTGGGTTGCCGACATCACCTACATCCGATTGCGCACGGAGTTCGTGTACCTGGCCGTGGTACTGGACGCATTCTCGCGGCGGGTGATCGGCTGGGCGCTGGGCCGCACACTGGAAGCCGAACTGGCGGTCACGGCGCTCCGCATGGCGCTGATCGAGCGGCAACCAACCTCCGGCCTGGTGCACCACTCCGACCGCGGCGTGCAGTATGCTTCGCACGACTACACGGAAATGCTGAAACAGCACCACGCCACCATCAGCATGAGCCGTAAGGGAAACCCGTATGACAACGCGGCTTGCGAGTCGTTCATGAAAACGTTGAAACAAGAGGAGGTTTACCGCAACGAATACCGCGATTTTCATGACGCCCGCTCCAGCATTGGCGAATTCCTGGAGCGTGTCTATAATCAGAAACGGCTTCATTCGGCCCTCGGATACATTCCGCCAACCGAATTTGAGAACGGCGCTACTCAATGAGCTGCAACCGTCATCACACGCCACACAACGGGGGCTCTGCCCCTGCGACCCTGGGATTTACCGCAGTTGCGCCAGAATGGTTTTATTACGGAGCGGCTGGCGCCGCCCCGACCATTCCGGCCGCTGAGTCGACGCTCGGGTCGCATCCCTGCGTTGCCCTATCCTCCGCTCAGGTATTACCAGAGTGGATCAACCGCAATCTCGCCGCCTACGCTTTTCCAGCGAACGGCGATTACCCCCTTAACTTTCTGTCTCACTCCAGGGGTTCACTTCAGTGCAGCTCTATTTGTTGCATTACTTCTCTTCCTACAATCACAGCCACCATCCCCAGCTCCAGCTAAAGTCACAGAGGACCAGAAGAACCATCGAAGCGAGAAAGCCAACGAAGACAGACGGCCACAACCTACGAACCCTGCGACTACTGGATTCGTCCAAAGCGAAACCAAGGACCATAAAACAGACCGCGAACATCAGTCGTCTCCCGATTGGTGGATAGTCTCGCTGACTGGAGCGCTGGTGTTGCTCGCCGGTGCTCAATTCTGGGCCATGCATAGACAAGCTGACTACATGCGGCGCGGGTTGAGAATTTCTATGCGTCAGACGCGCATTGCCGTTAGAAGTGCGACCTCTGCGAAGCAGGCTGCCGACTCCGTCGGTCTTCAAGTCAGCATTATGAAAGAGCAGAATTCTGCCATCCAAGAGTCCGCCCAAGCAACTACTATCAGTGCCCAAGCCGCCAAAGCTAGCGCCGATGCACTGGTCGGTATCGAGCGAGCGTGGCTGGTCCCAGAGACTGAGCGACCACAGGGGATACCGCTCGGCGCGAGGGTTTCGTTCAAAAACTACGGTCGCACTCCCGCATGGGTTACGGATATTAAATTGGACTTTAGAAAATTCCCAGATGGTGCAGTTGGACCGATTGACTATTCTCTTGTTGAGGGAATGCAAGCTAGACACGGGTGGCTTCTGCCTCCGGGCATTGATTCCAGGACCTATTACAAAAGACTCGAATCGACCGGACGCCTCACCGAGACGGAGGAATACGCTGTCCGCGACGGATCTCTCCTTTTGGTCTTTTTTGGGAAGCTCGAATATAGAGACATCTTCGCTACCCGCGAACTCAAATGGTGCTACTGCTTTGCCCCTAACCTCGGATGGATATTGTGTGGCACGCCGGAGGATAATGAATGGACCTGAATCGCTTCGGCCTGTCACGCCACCCCAAGCGTATGGAAACAACGCTAGGAATCTAAAGCATATTATTGCTTACGGAAATGGCGAACACCTTACGTCATTCCGGTAGTCCGATGCGCCGCCGGAGGTCGGCAAAGCGCGGGTCGGAGTGGAAGTTGTCCAGACGCGAGTCGGTTGTCAGATAAACGGCCAGCAAGTAGGACCGTTCTTTGTACGCCTGATCGAGCCAGGCGAACGCCTGATCCTTTTCCCCCAGGCCTGCGTAAATGACCGCGACGTTGTAAGGCGCCACGTAGCTGTGCGCGGATAGCTCTTTCAAATGATCCAGGACTTTTTGCGCTTCGGTCCCGTTCCCCGACACTGCGTAGGCGTGTCCAAGGCCTGACCAAATCTCAGTATTGTCATTCTCCAGTTCCAGCGCGCGCTGAAACTCGGCTATCGCCTGCGGCAGTTGTCCCTTTTGCTCAAACGCGCGGCCCAGAAAGCAATGATCAAACCAGTAATTCGGGTCAAGCTCGATGGCGCTGCGAAATTGCTCAATCGCGCGGTCCCACTGACGGGTGAAAACCGAAACCGATCCAGGGCCAAAATTCGCCAACAACGAGAGTGGATCGGCTTGCTGTCCTTGCCGCGCCGCGACGATAGCCTCGTCCTTTCGCCCCATGGGCGCCAAGTACCAGGCGTAGTATCCATAGGCATCTGAGTTTTTGGGATCCAGTTCAATGGCCCGTTTGAACTCTCTTTCCGCCGCCGCCCAATCCCACTCATACCAGTGCGTTTCTATCGCCAGTGAAAGGTGAGCGCCCGAGTCGGCCTCATCGAGCGCCAACGCCCTCTTGGCCGCTTCTCTCGCCTTTGGCGCCGCCTCGTTCGGACGCAAAAACCAATCGTCCTGGTTGATATAGTTGTAAGCCAAACCACCATAGGCCAGTTCATAGTTTGGATCTTTCGCAATCGCCTGGTCGAAATAGTCGATGCCTTTTCGGAAACCGTCTTTGGTGAATTTGTTGGTGTAATACTTGCCTTTGAGGTACAGTTGATAGGCTTCGGGATTGTCCGTAGAGCCTTTCGTCAGTTTCTGCCGATCGGCCGCGGAAAGTTGCGAGCGCAAGCGCTGAGAAACCTCCCGCGCAAGGTCACTCTGCAGCGCCAGCAGATCGGCCACTTTGCGATTGTACTGCTCGCCCCACAACTGTTTGCCGTTGCGGACATCGTCGAGTTCGACGCCCACGGTAAGGTCGTCACCACGCTGTGCAATGCGCCCGGTAAGCACGGCTTCGACGCCAAGCGCATCGCCAATCTTTTGGCTGTCTGCCGCCTTCCCTTTGTAGTGGAGCGCTACGCTATGCGGGACCACCCTCAAACTCGGCAGCCGCGCCAAACTGTTGTTGACGCTTTCGGTGATCCCATCGGATATATAGTCGGCATCGGGGTCGTTGCTCCGGATTTCGAGCGGAAGGACGGCTATGGAATCGATCCGGCCCTGGGTGTTGGAAGTTCTCAGATACCAGGTGAGCCCCGCGATACCGATCGCCAGAAGGCCAACAGCACTAGCCATCGCGACTGTGCGCGGTCTGATTTGAAAAACGCCTTTTGCGGAAGCACCTTCGAGCGCTTGACGGAGATCGGTTGCCGTCTGGAAGCGGTTCTCTGGTGATTTCGACAGGCATTTGAGCACGATCGCTTCGAGCGCGGGTGGCGCATTTAGAGGATCCGGAGTTTTGTGGACGATCGCACCGATAGTCGCCGCAGCCGAGCCGCCCTTGAAAGCGCGGCGTCCGGTGAGCATTTCATAAAACACCGTTCCGAACGAGAATATATCGGAGCGCGCGTCGGCGGGCCTGCCCTCGGCTTGTTCGGGCGACATATACGCCGGAGTGCCCATGACCGTGCCCGCCTGGGTGATGCCTATCGTTTGGGTTTCGTCGCCTGTTACGTCGCTGCTCTGTTTCGCGAGTCCGAAATCCAGCAGTTTGACAACACCTGCCGTGGTAGTAAGGATGTTTGCCGGTTTGAGATCGCGATGCACAACCCCTTTAGCGTGCGCGGCTTCAAGCGCCGCAGCGATCTGCATGGCCAGCCGCAGGGCCTCAGCCGGGGGAAGAGCTTGTGGCTGTTCACGGGAAACAATCGGCGCCCCGTCCACGTACTCCATCACCAGATAGTTGGGCCCGACATCGTAGATCTGGCAGATGTTGGGATGATTGAGCGCCGCGATCGCTTTGGCTTCGCGCTCGAAACGCTCGCTGAACTGAGCGGCGGAGACTTTGATCGCGACGAGGCGATTCAAACGCGCGTCTCTGGCCCGATACACTTCCCCCATGCCACCCTCGCCAATTTTGGCTTCTACGCGATAGGGACCGAGTTGGGCTCCTGGGGTAAGTTGCTTCTGCGGGGGATCGATGGAGCTGTTCGCCTGCTCCCATGCCGGCCGATCCAGCACCACCGCGCCCGAACCTTCTTGCGCGAGCATAGCTTCCACAGCGCGCCGGACGTCGGGATCGGATTGCGCCAACAACGCCGCCCGCTCCGTGCCGGAAATCTCCAGGGCGGCGTGATAGAGTTCCTCAATGCTCTGCCAGCGCTCGGGAGTCATTGCGGTTTGCGCCGATTGCAGTGCCAAGTTTAGCGCATTAACCACTTCGGCCGGCCTGATGGCTTCCTGAACAAAGGGGGCACGACGTTGGTCGCACCCCCCCTCTGGAGTTTGGACATTTCGATGCACGTGGCGCCTCACCGGCGGCGGAGACCGCCGGCGTTACGTAGCGCTGGCGATCTTGTCGCCGGCAGGTTGGGCAGCGCATGGCGCTGCACTCTCATTTCGAGCTTAGCGGGTCGGCAACGGCTACTATTTCCGGAAGAACGCCAATCCGGAGGGTCTGATGGCCGGGGCCGCCTGCGCAGTGCCTGCCTGTCCCGGTGCTTCCACAACAATCCGGTTCGCGGTAATGGTGAAGGTCCCGGTCAGCACTACTTTCCCGTTCAGATCGTAGTAGAAAAAATCGCCGGAACCGCTGTAGGAGCTCCCGTCCGCGCCCAACGTGGCAATCTGGCGGATCTTCGATGTGCCCGTGGGCGTCCCCGTGTTGTCGTAGGTGAAGTTGTGGTACGTGAGCAGGAAGGCGGGTTGTACGATGCGCTCTCCAGATATGCTGGTTCCCAACAAAATCGTTGTCTTCGCCCAGGAACCGTGCGATGGAGTCGAAAGGGAACCCGGAGAAAACGAAAGCTGATCGGTCTCAACGTAGCCCCCTCCGGAAACGTAGGTCTCGAGTCCCTGAAACACGATGGGGGGAGCGGTGCCGTCCGGTATCGTCACGGTATAAAGCCACGATCCTACCGGCTGGTTAGGTCCACGGGGTTCCTGCGCAAATGCTGCCGTGGGACTTCCAAGGGCAGCGAGAACCACCAGGGTGGTCAAAGTTGCTGCGCCTTGGCATAGCCGGCGGCGGCTGGTCTTTAGCGGAAATTCCTGATTCATCGAGTTCATATGTGGTCTCCTTTTCGGTCTGATCGGAAGGGTTGGGCCAAAGCAGCCTGCTCTGGTCGAAAGCTTGTTTCTCTCTCCCTTCATTCCGGTAAGCTGGAAAGTCGGCCCAAAACTATCAACGTGTGGCAATAAAAATTGAGGAACTTGTGGACCTGACCGGCGAAACGATGGAATCATCCGATGGCGTCACGCGCCTGTTGAAGGCCTGGAGCGGGGGCGACCAAGGAGCTCTATACGGGAGCTGACGCCCAAGGTGTACCTGGAATTGAAGCAGATGGCCGCCAAGTACATGCGCAGAGAGAGGACCGGCAACACTCTGCAGGCTACCGCCCTGGTCCACGAGGTTTTTCTGAGGCTGGTGCAGGTGGACAGCGTAACCTGGCAGGATCGGGCGCATTTCTTCGCAGTTTCGGCAACCATGATGCGGCGGATTCTGGTGGATCGGGCTCACGCTAAAGGCTGCGCCAAAAGGGGCGGCCAGGCCCTCCGCCTGAATCTCGACGAAGCACCGGATGTCGCCGCCGGCTCCAAGGATCGTGAGATTGTGGCCATTGACGAAGCGCTGACTGCGCTGGCTCAGGTAGACGCGCGCAAAGCCAAGGTGGTCGAACTTCGATTTTTCGGCGGGTTGAGTGTGGAAGAGTCGGCGGAAGTGCTGAAGATTTCCTCTCAAACCGTCATGCGCGATTGGAAGACGGCCAGAGCTTGGCTGATGGCTGAGCTCATGCGCTGAAGTATCAGCTCACCGGTCGGAGAGGTTGAGCAAGGGGTCCGCCCCTGCCGGGGCTACTGTTTGGCTACTTCAGAGACGCACGCCATGCGGGTGAAATAACCCTTTAAAAGGATCAGTGGTGCGCCGCCCATATCGACCTGGAACCGCACAGTCACCGGCTTATCGTTGACGGTCATCGGTGTGTTGCCGGTGCGGACGATCCACTCCAGTATTTGGCCTGAGTCGGCGGGTAGTGACCGTTCCGCCTGGCCGAAAAAGTGGAAAACGGCCCACAGGCCGTCACCGCTGAGCCAGCCTAGGGATTGGCTGCCGGCGATCTTCAGCGTGGATTTGAATTCGTGCGTGCCCGTGGCTTTCCATATGAACTGCTGGGGCATGGCCGTGCCACCGCCGGCATAGGTGAGGGTCTGGCCATCTATGTCGAGATTGATGCCGATAGAAATCCCCTCCGTGGGCAAGGGTTTCAAACTGTATCCAAAATGCGGGTCGGGAGTGTTGCCTGCGTAGAGCAGGTCGGAGAACGCGGCGGCCTGGTTGAAGAAGTTCACAAAGGCCGGATTCAGATTCACACCGCCGGTTGGGTTGGCAACATATGTCGACCCCTGGTGCGCGAGGACTTTTTGCAGGCTCATATCATAGAAAGTCCAGAGCGCTCCGTCCGGTTTATGGAAAATGCCATTCACGTCGGCCACGGTGGCTTGCGGGGTGGCGTTGGCGTTGAACGGATACTTTTTCCATACCGCGGACATTTGCTCGCAGAATCCCTTGCCTTTGCCATTCAATTCGGCAGGGCCCACACTGCGCAGCAGGGACTCGGTATTGGTAATCGGGTCTTCCAACAATTTGCGCACCGAGGCTTGCACGTTGGAATCGGCATCGTTGTGGAATTGTTGGCCCATCTGCCGGGCGGCTACGCGGGCTGCGGTGGCATTGCTTAATGTCGTACCCGCTGCGGCTTCGGCGGGTTGCGGCTGGTCGGCTACGGCTTGCAGCGAGGCCTGCAGCGTCACCATGGCGTTCATGTAGTTCTGGTTGGGCGGCAGAACATAGCGGTCGGTGCAGGGATTGGGCACTACGGCCTGCGCTGGTTGAAACGCGGCGGCCACCTGAGGCGCATCCACGGCGGTGTTCTGCGAAGCCAGGCACAGCAGCCCTAGCAGCGGCGAAGTATTGCCCGAAAGCATGGTCAGTTTTTGCGAGGCGTCCTTGAGGTCTTTGTATTTCACCACGGTGGCAGCCGTGAAATAAGCGCGCCAGGCGTTGATGAAATCGGAGTAGTAGCGCGCCTGCAACTGCTGCTGCAGGTTGGCGCGGTCGATATTGACCGGACCCTGGTCTCCCAGCACCCATTGCTCGCCCGCGAAATAGCGCTCCGGATTCTGCATCGCGGTCTTCATGAAATCGAATCCGGGTTTGCTAAAGGCTCCGGCAACATCCTGGTTGTCGATCACGACGTCGGCCGAGCCCGGGAACTTCTTGTTGAAATTGATCGGCGGGCTGGTCTTGGCGGCGCCCGCGATCATGGCCTGGTAGACGCGTTCGAATCCCATGAACTGCGCGAGATAGCGGCGCCCCATGGCAACCGCCTGGGCGTCGTTGACGCTCGAGTAAGGGTTGGCCACCTGCAATTCGTCGCTGTAGAACTCGAACTGCTTCTGGGCGAGCGCCATGCGGTCGGTGCCTACATTGCGGCCGGCGCTCCAGCGCTCCAGAAGCAAAGGCGCCAGAAAACTGCGCGTGCTCTTATCGTGATTGGAAGTGGTGATCAGATAGGCCTTGAGCGTGTTGTAAGTCGGCTGGTATTCCGGCCCGGGAGTGACGGGAAGGCGGGCCAGAAAATCCGCCAAACCATTCTGCGTCTGGCCAAAAAGCAGTTGCTTGAAACGGATGAAGTAGAGTTTATAGGCCGGTGGATACAGGCTATCGCCGGCATACAATCCCCAGCGATACGAAAGGGGCGGGCCCTCGCGATTGTAAGTGGTAAGCACCTGCAAGGTTTGCCGCAGGTTCTCCAGGCGCTGCAGTTCATCCAGTGAGGCAACGTTGAGTCCCGTTTTTTCGCCGGCGCCGATCCCGAGCGCGGCCTGCTGGACGTCGGACTCCAGGCCGCGGTTTTGGGAATACGAAACGATGAAGCAGATGCTGAAAATCAGACAGAGAGCCGCGGCGGAGGCGAGCAGAACGCGTTTGAGCAAGCGGGACTTGGTGCTGGAGCTGCTGGCTCCCATGGCGATGCGGTCTTCGAGAAGCACGTTGCGGAAAAACTGGGGCAGGAAAACCCACTGCGGGACTCGGCGCGAGCCGGCGGACGCGGGAGCTGCGGCGGGCATCTGTTGCGCCATGCCGCTGCCCACGCGAAGAATTCCGGTGGCTAATTTGGCCGACTCCGCAGAACCCGCTCCCGGTTGCTGGCGGGCTATGGGAGCCGCCTCATTGACGATCACCGGCCGGATCCCCGAGAAGTAGAATCCGCGCAGGAACGGGCCTACCGCCAACTGGCTGGGCCGGCACAATTCCACCAGGAACTGGACCACGGCCGGACGCAGCTTGCGGAACTCGCGTGGAAATTCATAGGTGCCGGGCAATTGCGCCGGATCGTGCTCGCGGCTCAAGAACTCAGGCCGGGCGTCGCACAAAGATCGGAACAATCGATCGAAGGCGTTATTCAGGCGGGCGGTCTCCTGTTCCACATAGACCGCGCGCCCGCCGGACGGCATGGGGAGAGAAGCGCCGACGCCTTGCTGAGCCTCTTGATCGCTGAGGTTGCGCACGAACTCAAAGAAGAACTGGACGCGGTCCATGCGGGTGAACATCACGTAGACCGGTAAGTTAATTCCCAGGTTCGCCGATATCTCGCCCAACCTCTGCCGCAGTTTCCGCGCGGCTGCCACGGCCGCTTCGGCAGCCCCGGCGCGCGTAAAATTCTCGGTGTCGAAGCATACCAGGGCGGCTCTGGGCGCTTGTCCGCCGCCGCCCGTCAACGAGCGCAGCTTACCGGGCTGCATACGTTTGATCAGGCGCGTCCACTTACCGGCATCGGCCAGGAGCGCGCCGCCCGATTCGACGATCACGATGCGGCCGGTCAGCCACAGGTTGGTGGACCTGGTGGGAACGATGGTGGTTTCCTGATAAACCTGTCCGGCCAGCAGCTCCGGTTCGAGGCCGGAATGCACGATGGTGCTGGTCTTGGCGCTGCCAGGGTCGCCAATCACTAAAACTGCCGGCATACTGCCGAGTGGCGCCAGGTGCGCGGCGGCCAGCTTGGCTTCTGCCTCGCGGATCATCAGATCGATTTCGCCGGCTCCGCCCGGGGCGTCGGCGGCGGGAGCATCGGATTCGGCTTTCTGACTCCTGGAGAAAAACCAAACGATTACCGCCGCGGCAATCAGGCCAAATATCCACAACACGGCGAACAAAATCCAACGGCGGCTTCCGGTGAGCGAGATGATATTTCCAAGCAGGAAAGTCATCGCCATGTAGATCAGGAATCCGCCTGCGGTGATTAAGAGGATTTTCTTCACGTGGTCCTCCTAGTAAGCTGTCCCAGTGATTTTGAAACCAGCGCGCGTCGGCACGAGTGCCGACGCAGCACGCTGAAGCGTGCTCCACTCCGCCGTGCCAAGACTCATCTTGGCACGTGGTTTTGTAACGAAATAGCCGGGACGCCTCACTAGTTCCTCACCTGCGTGGTAGTGGATTGAATCTGTGCGGCGCCGGAGCCGAGCGACACTTTGAAGGCAATAAAGAAAATCAACGCGATCGCAAAGCAAGCCACCGCTCCTATCACGAACCAGCGCGTCCACGGGTCTTTGGCGGGCTGAAGCGTCTCGGCTTGCAGCGCCCAGGCCGGTGAAAGCCCTGCGAAAGCGCCGCGAATCCGGCGTATCTTGGCCGCGATCTGTTGCATGAGGACCGGCAACTCGCCACCGCCGCCAACGCTGTAGCGTCCCCGATATCCCAGCAGCAAACAGAGATAGTGGACCTCCAACAGATCGGCCAGATCGATGGAATCGTCTTCGCCCAACAATGCCTGCAGGTTCTGGAAGAACGTCTCGCCCGCCATGTGAGTTCCGAATAATTCCTCCTGCAGGGGCTTGCGAGGCCAGTTGGCAAAGAGCGGGTTTTGCGCGTTCAAGACGGATTCATCCAGGAAGGCCACCACTGCCAAGGTGGCCCGCTTGACATAGTCCGTGGAGTATCCGCCGGTGTTGTGGGACTCCTGCGCGGCGGTCCTCAGCGCGTCGCGGACATGTTGGCGGAAGGCTTCGGCGTCGTTGGCCACCTGACGGTTGGACCGCAGGCGCACGGTGGCCGTGAGAACTTCCTGGAAATATAAAGCCAGATTCTCAGTTCGACCGCCGGTGGAAACAGGTGATGCTTGTGGCATAAGAAGGCTTCGTCAATCCAGCACGACCATGAGCTCGAGCTCCGGATTGGGCAACTCATCGGGAACGTAGACTCCCACGCGTTTCGTTTCCATGATGTGAACCCAGAACGGCCCGGTGCGGGTGATTCCAAAGTATTGCGACTCCAGCTTGGCGCGCATGGCGGATGGAACGATCGAAAGATGCGTCAAAGTCAGCCCGGGCATGGCGCGTTTCACCAGTTCACCCACGAACTTGCTGGAGCAGACCTTCACCAGTTGTGGAGTCCTGGTAATCAGGTCGGCGTCGCCCACATCCGCGTGGATGCCTAACACCCAGCGGGACGAGCCGAAGCAGCGCGCATCGGCCACCTCCCCTTCGTAGAAGTAGTTGTCCGTTTTGCGCAACTGGATTTGCAGGCAATTGGTGGGAACGACAATCTCCAAATGCCTGCGAATGTGCCGCTCCAGCTCGGCGAAGCAGTCGCCCAGGCGTTCATGATCGTAGAGCGGCAGAGCGCGCGGATGCGAATCCAGGCTGAAGGTGCAGAGCGAGCCGGCCAGCCGGGAGAGTTCCAGGAAAACTTCTTCCGGATGGCCGCGCTTGGATTGCCATTGATGCTGGAGCGCCGCCGCACCCGTGTTGACGGCATGCAGCAGCCAAAAATTCGCGATTTCGCGCGGCGAATATTCGTTGATTTTGCCAACTCCGGTTCCCGCCAAAGAAGAGCTCTTCTCTTCGAGGATCTCGATGAGTTGCTTGACCATCATCAGCAGCCGCTCACTGGCGCTGATCTGCAAACACGGAGGTATAAACTCGGAGTCGAAGATATAGTGCCCGGCGCCATCCCGCATCACGCGGGCGATCGCCATGGTTACGTAACCTTCGCGGGGCTCCGAGTCCAACAACAGGCGGATGTTCTTACGTCCCACACGAACCGGGCGCTCGTCGGTGCCCGTATTTTCATCGGGAAATGAGCGGACCTCGCCCACATATCGCCAGTTGGGGGCCTCGTCGGCGATAGAGCAGTTGGGCCCGCCTATCTTTCGGGCAGGAACTCCTAACAGAACCGTCACGCGATCCCGTGTGGGGGGAAACAGGTCGGCGATTTCCCGCGGCGGCGGCAGCGGATCGCATTCCGGCATGTTGAAGGGCAACCCATCCGCGAACAGGCCGCGGGCATGCAGAAGACACACCGTTCCGTTCTTCAATGCATCCGCGTCGAGGCTGTAACCCAACAGTCCATATGGTTGAAAACCAAAGGCGGCAGCCGCGAAGTGAAGGGAATCCTCGAAGTATCGGTTCTGGGCCTGGAACTGATGGGGCCCTAGGTACATCCCCTCCGACCACACCACTCGCGAAAGGAGTCTCATAGAGGACGCATTGCGGAACAATGTGTGAATGTGGTTACCACCAAGACACTGTATCATAGGCACAAATGGTGCTTTCACTGATCTTAAGGAATCGGTAGAAACATGCAGCTGGAGCAAAAATACGAGCTTCTGGAAGCGATCGGCGACCTGAGCGGCGACCGGGACCAAACCATCCAAGCATGGGAAAAATCCACGGGCAAGCAGGTTTTTGTGCACCTGCTGGCCGGGGGCTACAGCGCTGAGAACAATGTCGTGTTGACCGCCGTCGGCCGCCTGGCTCCCGAGCACCGCCAGCACGTGTTAGGAGCCGGCGACCATTTGGGCAATGCTTACGTAATCACAGACGCCTTGCCTTGGGGTGTTTCTTTGCGGAAGTGGATTGCGAGTATGCGCGCCAAGGAACAGGATCAACCGGTTGCCGCGCCCAATACGGCACATCCGGTCGCCGACGCCGCGAAACCTGCGGCCCCCGATACCGCAAAATTGACTCGAGCGGGGACTTGGAAGATTCCGGCGTTCGATGCCGCGGCGAAGTCAGAACCCGTGGTGCCACCCGAACCCGCACATCCACCGCTGGAGCCAGAGTTGGATTTAGACGATGTGGTCGAGGCTACGGCGGTCCACCCGCCGGCAGCTCCTGAGCCGGTGGCGGCTCCTGGGCCAGTCGCGGCGCCTGAGAAGGAACCGGGCGAGTTCACTCGCATGATGCGGACCATGAAGGCGGAACCGCCGGCGGCTTCAGAAACGCCTACGGTGGCTGCCAGCGGAACACCTGCAGCGACACATGAGCCAGGGGAGTTCACCCGATTGATGCGCGTGGCGAAACCGGAAACGCCCAGTGCCGCTCCGGAGACCGCGCCCGCGCCCGGAGAATTTACGCAAATGATCCGCGCGGCGAAAGCGGAACCCATTACCACCGCGCCGGTGCCCACTTCCGCTCCTGCCACGCCGTCCACTCCGGATACCAAGCCCGGAGAATTCACGCAGCTTCTACGCTCTTTTAAACCCGGGTCACCCGCACCGCCGGCGCCGCCCGTCGAGCGCGCCGCGCCGCCGGAACCTCCGCCACCGCCTCGCGAAGCCCCACCCCCCGCTCCGCGACCACCGGCGGAGGCTGCCTGGCAGTTCGATAAGCCAAGCGCCCCAGTGGCGCCACCGGTATCGCCGCCTCCTCCAGCAGGAGGGCAAGGCGCGTTTACTCAGATGTTCCGCGGCCAGCCTCAGTATCCGCAGGCGCCAGCTCCGGGGATGGGCGCTCCTCCAGCGGCGCCTCAGGCCGAAGGGGAATTCACGCGCATGATGCGTACACCGGTTGCACCCGGAGGGGTTTTTGCGCCGCCGCCTCAGGGAGGTCCCGTGGACGCCGACCTTTTTAAATCGCCGGGGCCGGCGGCACCGAAGGGCGGACCGAGCTTCACACAAGTCATCTCTGCTCGCAATGTGGCCCCGCCGGCGCCTGCGGCGCCGACTCCCGCGCCCAAAGAAACGGCACCAGCCGGATCAAAGCCTCCTTATCTTGTACTGGTTATCGTGCTGGGGATACTATTCGTGCTGACGGTAGCGCTGGTGCTGATTCTCGTGCTCCGGCACTAAGTGGTGGAACCTCACCGGCGACAAGATCGCCAGCGTTACGTAAAGCCGGCGGTCTTCGCCGCCGGTGAAATGTCCAAACCTCAAGCGGCAGGCCACTGGCCTGCCCCATGGCTAGACCGGCTGGGGAAGCAGGATGATCAGTTCCAGCTGCGGGTTGCGGAAATCGGCCGGCACGTATGCCGCCAGATTTCGACTCCGGCCAATCGATTCCCATGGCGCACCGCCCGGAGTAAGACTGAAATATTGGTAATTGAGCTTATGCGGAATCACACTGGGAGGAGTCGCCACATACGTGAGTGGCACTCCGGGAAGCGCCTGCTGAACCAGGTGGTCGATCGTGCTAGCCGAAGCAATCTTCACCAACTGCGGAGTCTTGGTGATGATCTCCGCTTGAGTGGTTTCCGCCTGGACCGCCAGGTACATCCTGGTGTTCACCAGATAATCGTCCCGATCGATGGAGGTTGCATAGATCGAAGGCTGCACGAGTTTCAGCGGGAGTGACACGAAATTGCTGGGCACCACCGTCTCCAGCAGGATGCGCAGCTTATCGTCCAGGTCGGTAAAGCAGGCGTTCAGATTGTCGTGATCGTAGACCGGAAAATCACGCGGATGGATCTTGTGCGAGAACGCGGTCAGCGCCCCTGCCAGCGACAGCATGGCTGCGTAGAGCTCTTCGGGATGGCCACCCGTGGTCTCAAACATGTGGCGGAACACGGGCAGGGCGGAGTTGATCGTATACAGAAGCCAGAAGTTGGGGATATCGGCGGCGGTGAAATCCGCCAGGGTCTGATTCTTCTGCCGGCGCAGGCCCGATAAAGAGCTGCTCCGGGAGGAAAGAACCTCCAGAAGGCGGCGCGCAATGGAGGTCAGGTAATCGCTGGCCCGAAATTCCACCAGCGGAGGAATGAAGCGGGGGTGCAGTTGGTACAACCCGGCGGCGCTTTTCTCCACGCTGGCGACGCGCAGTGCGGAATTGCCTTCGCGGCTCTCGCCTTCGATCAAGAGGCGGAAATTCTTGCGCGCGACGAGCACCGGTTTCTCCGATTGTCCCGTATTCTCATCGCGCATCAACTCTACTTCGGCGCGGTAGCGGGTTTCGGCGCCGCGCTGCTGGCTGGCGACGTTGAAGCCCCCGTCGCGGTAGTTCGGAATGGCCAGGAACACGTCGACGCGATTGTGATCGGCATCGAAGTGCTGTGCCAGCGGGCGGGGCGGCGGCGCCGCATCGGAGCGGGGCATGTCGAACAGGAGGCCATCGGGAAGGATTCCCGCAGCTTCCGAAATCGAGAACGTGCCCGCAGACAGCGCCTCCTGGTCGATTCGCAGGCGCTGGAAGCCCCAGGGCCGGAAATGCATCGCCTGCAGGTGGAACTGCAAAGAGTTTTCAAGAAACCGGTCCTGGATCTGCAGATATTGCGGGTTGAGAAAAGTGCCTCTAGTCCAGATGACGGGTTCCAGTTGGCGCACGAGATTCAAAGTAGCATATCGATGGGTCGTCAGCGGAAAACCCACCTCTATTCCACGGATCGTTGTGTTTCGCGAAGGTCCCACATGGCCGTATACGCCTCTTCCAAATGCCGGGCAAATCGCCGGGTGTCGAACAAGGGAAAGGTTAGGCGGTTGTGGCGGAGTTTCTCCCGAAGACTACACAGTTGATCCGGATCGCGCGCCAGTCGTAACGTTAACGCCTCATATTCAGCCAGAGAAGTTGTGACGAGTTCCGGTAGTCCCACGGCCCGCAGCAGGCTGCCGGCTACTCGCGAGGGAAAGGTCTCGCCCGCGCAGGTCACGACGGGGCAGCCTCCCCAAAGCGCATCGCTCGCGAGCGTGTGTGCGTTGTATGGGAGCGTGTCGAGGAACAGATCCGCAACCTGAAACCGCGCCAGGTGCTCGGGATTGGGAAGCATGGGCGCAAAGATCAGCCGGTCCGCCCGGATCCCACGTGCCTCCGCTTCCCGTCGGAGATTGCCGGCAGCGAGCGGATTCGATTCGAACAGCCATAGGACGCTTCCTTCGGTAGCAGCCAGCAGTCGCATCCATATGCCAAATATCCGAGGAGTGATTTTGTAGGTCGAGTTGAAACAGCAGAACACGAAGCCGGCCTCGGGCAGTCCGCATTCGGCGCGGCTCGGAATACGCGGCGCAATGGGTCGCGTATCGTCGTTGACCTGGTAGCAGTCCGGCAGGTGGACCAGTCTCTCCGAGAAATAAGGCTGGTGATCCAGGGGAACGACAAACGGATCCACCAGAATAAAGTCGATAAAGCCGGTTCCCATGGTGCCCGGGTAACCGAGGTAGCTCACCTGGATGGGCGCCGGCCGCAAAGCCAAAATTTGGGTACGGGAATCGGTGGTGTAACCTTTGAGGTCCACCAGGATGTCCACGCCATCTTCCCGGATGACTCCGGCGGCTTCGGCAAACGAAGCGGCTTCGAGATCGACGAAGCGATCGAACGAACTCGCGATGCGCCGGCGGGCCGGGCTGCCGTCATCGCGCCCATAGGAGTAGCCAAACACCCGGAACCGCTCCCGATCGTGCCGGGAGAAGAGCTGGGAAATCAGGTGTGCGGTGGCGTGCTCCTGAAAGTCGGCCGACAGGTATCCGATCGTGATGGGACCGCCATTCGACCGCGGCTTCGGCCTCGCGGCGGGGCGGGGCAACTGTTGGGCGGCCCACTGCTTCGCACAGAGTAACTGCTGCGCGGGGGTGGTCTCCAGACAAAGGAAGATGAAGGGAGTCACAGCGCCGGAACCATTCTCGACGAGTTCCATCAGCCGCTGGGAAAGCCGGTCCAGTCCGTCCCACGCACAGACCTGCTGCATCTCTCGCACGATCAAAGCGAGCGCTTCGGCTAGCGCAGGATTGAGAGCGAGGGCTGTCTCGAAGGCCGCCGCCGCCTCCACCAATCTGCCCGCCCGGCGGAAGGCACTGCCCAGATTTCGATGCGCTTCGGCATAGCTGGGCCGCAACTCGATGGCTTTGCGGTAACAGGCGATGGCCTCTTCGAGCGACTCGCTCATCTGGCAGGCGTTGCCGAGGTTGTTGTAGGCCTCCGGAAAATCCGGTGAGACCTGGATCGCACGCCGATAGTAGGACGTGGCATCGGGAATCCTTCCCTGTTCGATCATCAGGTTGCCCAGATCGTTGTGAGCCGCGGCGAAGTCCGGTTTTAAGCTAATGGCTTTCCGGATCATGTCGACGGCCAACTGGCCCTGGCCTGCCTGGTGGGCAACCATCCCGAGCATGTACCACGCCTGCGGCTCACGCGGGTTGGCCTCGAGAATCCGCTGGCAGAGCATAGCAACCTCGGAAAATTGACCCAGGTGGAATGCCCGAGCGGCCTGGGTCAACAGATCGTTTTGCAGAATTTAAGAATTCTAGTCGTCCGGCACATCCGCGGTCAACCGCACTACGGGAGACGGTGGAAGAGTGCGGTAAGGTATCAGGAGAGCAAAATCGACATGCTGGTGCCTCTTTCTTCCGACGACGCGAGGCGATTGCGCGATTTCATTCGAGGCGCCAATTTCACGCACCAACAGTTCCAGAGAAACCCTTCACTGCGAGAGCTCCCCGGCCGGCGCGGAAATCTGGCTAGCTTACTGGAAGGCATACGAGAACCTTCCGCTTTGAACATGCTGCTGCGCTGGTTTTTTCTGGGGGTGCCACAGGAGGCGGAGGCTGTGGCGGGCCTTTTGCCGGAGCCGGTGCTGCGGACCATGATCGAAGCCGGGCTTCTGCGGCGTGACGGGAATCAACTGGCTGCCAATGTGCTGCTCACACCTTGCGACGATTACCTGTTTGCCGCCGACACGGCTGCCCGGATGCAGTCGGAGCACTCCGCGGACGTGGTGTTGTGGCCCAACCCTACCACCCGCCTGCTGCAACAATTCGCGATCCGCAGGCCTTCGCGGGACACGCTGGACCTAGGCACGGGTTGCGGCATTCAGGGCCTCCTGGCGGCCGCGTACAGCGATCGGGTTTGCGCCACCGATCTGAATCAGCGCGCCGAAGAGTTCGTCGTTTTTAATTCCCATCTCAACGAAGTGAACAATATCGAATACCGGAACGGCGACACGTTCGAGCCGCTCAAAGAGCGCACTTTTGACCTGATTCTGGCCAATCCGCCGTTTTTCGTGAGCCCCTCGTCCGACCAGCTCTATTGCGAAAACGAGATGGATCTCGATGGGTACTGCCGGCGGGTGGTGCGCGAAGCGGCGCAACATTTAAATGAAGGCGGGTATTTTCAGGCGGTGATGGAGTGGGTCCAGGTGCGCGGTGAGGCCTGGCAAGCGAGGCTGGGCGAGTGGCTGGAAGGAACCCAATGCGATGCGTGGATTCTGCGGGGGTACGCGCGCAATGCGGCCGCATATGCGCAGGAGCGGATCCGGGAAACCTGGCCCCACCTGACGTCCTCGACCAAATTTGAGGAATGGATGGCGTACTACCGGGCGCGCGGCGTAGAAGAGATCCACGGGGGGCTTCTGGCAATGCGGCGGCGCTCCGGACAAAACTGGCTGCGGATTGAGGAAATGCCGGTGGATGCGACGGAACCGTTCGGAGAGACCGTGATCGAGGTATTTGCAACGCAGGACATCCTCTCGGCCCACCCTCATGACGATGAATTGCTGGGCATGAAACCGCGCCTGTCACCATACGCGCAACTCGAACAGAAATCGCGCGTTTCCGGCGGAAAATGGATGGCAGCTTCGCTGGTACTCGAATTAACCGGGGGAGTACCGGCTTCGCAGGCCGTAGAGAAAGAAGTCGCCGATTTTCTCAGCCAGTGCGACGGCAGCAAGACCTTGGACAAACTGGCGCAAGAATTGAGTGCCAAGGTGAGTGCCACTCCGGACCAGGTACGGCAGCAATGTTGCGCCATCGTCCGCCGGTTGGCGCAGCGAAGATTCGTTCAGATGTCACGCTAGAACGGCCCATGAAGCTGTTGGCGCAGCGCTAGTACCCCAGATTATTGCCTGAAGGTGGTATTACGCCAAATTGCTTGACGTCACAATCCGTCCGGAATATAGTTGTTGGCATCGGCTGTCACCGGAGGACTATATGGCAGGTAGAGAAAGCACGCAGCACAAATTAGACCGCGTCCGCTCCCCGCGAGTGCAGATTACCTACGACGTTGAGGTTGGTGGCGCGATTGAGCTGAAAGAACTTCCGTTTGTAGTAGGTGTGTTAGGGGATTTCACCGGGCAGCCCGAGCAGCCTCTGGCCAAGCTCAAGGATCGAAAATTCGTGGAAGTCAACCCCGATAATTTCGATACCGTCCTGGAAGGTATGAAGCCGCACCTGTCGATGTCTGTGGAGAACAAGCTGAGCGATGTTCCGGACGCGCCGAATTTGAAAGTCGATCTGAAGTTCAAGAAACTCGAAGATTTTGAGCCGCAAAATGTGGCCAAACAGGTCAAGCCTCTTAAGGAACTGCTGGATTTGCGGACGCGGTTATCGGATCTGCGGGGCAGCCTGCAGGGCAACGACAAGCTGGAAGAATTGCTTCTGGAGTCTGTCGGCAATACCGAGAAGCTCGACAAACTGAAGAAGGAGATGGGAAAGGGGGAGGGCTCCAATGGCTGATCCACAAAGCGCGACAACCTCACAGCCTGCCGGGCAGGTTCAAGAGAAAAGCCTGCTAGACGAGATGGTCGAGCAAGGGCGGTTCGGAAACGAGCCGGCAGCCAGGCAACGCGGCAAGGACCTGGTTAAGGAGTTCGTCGCTCAGTTCCTGGAAGGTAGCATGACCATCGCTCGCGATGCCGAGATGATGATCAACGCTCGCATCGCGCAAATCGATCACCTGGTCTCCATCCAATTAAACGAAGTCCTGCACCAGCCGGCATTTCAGAAACTGGAAGCCTCCTGGCGCGGCGTGAAGTATCTGATGGATCAAAGTGAAACCGGAGTGATGTTGAAAATCCGGATTCTCAACGTTGGCAAGAAAGAATTGCTGAAGGACCTGCAGCGTGCGCCGGAGTTCGATCAGAGCGCGTTGTTCAAAAAGATCTACGAGGAAGAGTACGGAGTATTCGGCGGTGCGCCGTTCGGCGCCCTGGTGGGCGATTACGAATTCGGCAAGCATCCCGAAGACCTGGAACTGCTGGAGGGCGTTTCCCACGTGGCGGCGGCTGCGCACGCACCCTTCTGCACGGCTGCATCCGCCGATATGCTTAACCTTCCCAGCTGGACCGACCTAAATGCGCCGCGCGATTTGGCTAAGGTCTTCGATACCACCGAATACGCCAAGTGGAAGAGTTTCCGCCAGTCGGAAGACTCGCGCTACGTGGCGCTGGCCTGTCCCAGGGTGCTGGGCCGGTTGCCATATGGCAGAGACACCAAGCCGGTCGAGGATTTCAACTACGAAGAACACGTCGACGGCAGCGATCATACCAAGTACCTGTGGATGAATGCGGCCTTTGCGCTCGCCAGCCGGATGACCAACTCGTTCTCGCAGTATGGCATGTGCGTGGCGATGCGGGGGGTGGAAGGTGGCGGGCTGGTCACGGGCCTGCCGGTTCACAATTTCGCTACGGACGAGGGCGACGTGGCCATGAAGTGCCCGACCGAAGTGCCTGTCACGGACCGCCGGGAGAAAGAATTGGCGGACCTGGGGTTCGTGCCGTTAGTGCACTGCAAGGATACCGACTACGCCGCATTCTTCAGCGTGCAGTCGGCCCAGAAGCCCAAGCTGTACGACACCGATGCCGCCAACGCGAATGCGCGTCTTTCCACTCAGATACCGTACATCATGGCCGTTTCGCGTTTTGCCCATTATCTGAAAGCGATGATGCGCGACAAGATCGGCAGTTTTATGTCCCGGACCGACGCGGAGATTTTCCTGAATCGATGGATCACCCGTTATGTCATTCCGGACGACACTGCATCCCCTCAGATGAAGGCGCGGTGTCCATTGCGTGAAGCTCGTGTAGACGTTTCGGAGATCCCTGGCAAACCAGGTGTCTACCGGGCAGTCGCGTTTCTCCGGCCGCACTTCCAACTGGAAGAGCTCACGGTGTCACTGCGGCTAGTGGCTGACCTGCCCGCGCCGGCGAAGTAACCGAGACCGGTTGAAGTTGATTCCAATCCGTGTTGCACTTAGGGCTCAAAAGGTGAAAGGAGAATAACGTGGCGGTAAATGCATACCTGTTTGTCGATGGCATCACCGGACCGAGCACCAGCAAAACCGGTGCCATCGACATACTATCATTCAGCTGGGGCGTCAGCCAGACTTCGACGTATGGCACCGGCGCATCGGGCAAGGAAGCCAAGGCCGGTCGGGCGGATTTTTCCAACCTGACCATCATGAAAGTGCTGGATAAGACCAGCCCCTACATGGCGGACATGTGCTGGTCTGGTGACATTCTAAAGAAGGTGTACATTCTTTACGACAAGCCGGTTGGCGACAAACAGGCGGATTACTTCCGCATCTATTTGCAGGATGCCCTCATCACATCGCTGCAGTTATCGGGCAGCAGCGACAACCCCACCGAATCGGTCAGTTTCGCTTACCAGCAGATCGAAATCGCCTACCGCGCGGAAAAGGACGATGGCACGCTCGAAGCAGCCGACCGGAAAGGTCACGATTTGGCGACCATTGGTTCCAGTTTCGCAGCTCCAGACAATCTAACTTAGAGCGACTACATGACAGCAAAGGAACTTCTCGGCGCCGGGAAGGTCCGGGACGCGGAGAAGACGCTGAGCGCCCATCTCCGCAACAATCCAACCGACGTCGCAAGCAGGACGTTTCTTTTCGAGCTCCTCTGTTTCTCCGGCCAGTACGATCGCGCGGAGAAACAGTTGGGCATTTTGGCTCAGGGCAGTCACGAAGCCGAGATGGGTGCAACGCTGTACTACTCGGCGTTGCACGCCGAAAAGGCCCGGCACGCGATGTTTCAAAAAGAGGAGTTCCCCAAGGAACCCGCAGCCCCATCGCCACCCGGAGTTTTGAACGGCAAGAGTTTCGAATCGATCAGCGATGCCGATCCACAAATCGGCGCGCGTCTGGAATTATATGCTGCCGGAGCGTACCTCTGGATTCCGTTCCAGCACATCGCCTCCATCGAGATGGCTCCCCCTCGCAGTCTACGCGATACCTTCTGGGCGCCGGCGTTCGTCATGACCGGCCCGAGTTTCCATGGAACCGATATCGGGCAGGTGCTGATCCCGGCGATTTATCCGTTCTCCTGGAAATCGGACGACGAGTCCATCTGGCTAGGGCGAACGACTGCCTGGGTCCAGGACGAAGCCGGACACGAGTTCCCCGTCGGTCAGAAAATGTTTGTCGTAGATGGCGAGGAAGTACCGCTGCTGGAGATCCGGTCGCTGGAGTTCGCTTCCCATGCCACTGCGTGAAGATATTCTGAAAGCCATTCCCGGCGACAATCCAAGCGGGAACAGCCTGCGTTATGACCCCCTCTACGACAAGATCAAGGAGGCCCGGCGCGAGGACGACGAGTTAGCCCAAGGCGCCTGGCAGCACGACCGCAAGGTCTCCGATACCGGCCTCGTGATCAAGCTGGCTGAAGAAGCCATTGCTATCAAGAGCAAAGATCTGCAATTGGCGGCTTGGCTTACGGAGGCGTTGGTCAAGAAGAACGGGTTCGGCGGTTTGCAGGAAGGATTGCAGTTGTGTACCGGCCTGATCAACGATTTTTGGGATACGCTTTACCCGGAGATCGAGGACGGTGATTTGGAGACACGCGCCGCGCCGCTCGAATGGATCGGCGGCAAGCTGGACGTCTCCGTGAAGGCCAGGCCTCTCTGCAACGATGGCTACAATTTCTATCAATACAAGGATTCGCGAACCTTAGGCTCCGAAGAGGAAGCCAAGACCAAAGAACAAAAGGCCGCCCGGGAAAAGTCCATCAAGGAAGGCAAACTGGCGCCCGAGATCTTTGATAAGGCGTTTGTCGAGACACCTAAATCCTTCTACCTGCAGGCAGAGAAACAATTGGATAGCTGCTTGCCGGTGCTGAAGGAACTGAACCGTATTTGCGATGAGCGGTTCCAAAGCGCAGCGCCCTCATTCGGCAAGTTAAACGATGCGATTGGCGAAGTACGCCAAGTTGTCCATTCGCTGCTGCAAAAGAAGAGGGAGACGGAACCCGATCCCGTCGAGGAAGTCGTGCCGGAAGCCGCGGCGGCAGAAGGCGAGGCCGCTGCGGAAGGGGCTGCCGCGGTGACGACGGCGGGCGGTGGGCTATTCACATCCATCTCCGGGTTGGTTGCTGCGGAACCTGAGTACCGGCGCGAAGCCGTCGCTAGCGTGGTCGCCGCCGCCGCGGTTCTGCGCAAACGCGAGCCTTTCAGCCCCGCGCCTTACCTGATGCTTCGCGGCCTGCGCTGGGGCGAGTTGCGGGCTGCCTCTGATCCCTTCGTGCTGGTAGCTCCAGAGACCGAATACCGCCAGCAAATCAAGGCCCTGGCGACGGCCGGAAGGTGGGCCGAGTTGTTGGAGGCGGCCGAGCATCTGATGGCGATGCCGTGCAGCCGGGCATGGCTCGATTTGCAGCGCGCCGTAGTGGACGCTTGCGTCGCGCTTGGCGAGCAGTATAACTCCATCGCGATCGCTATCCGATCGGAGCTTCGAACGCTTTTGCGGGATCTCCCTCAGCTCCTGGATGCCACTCTGAGCGATGACACGCCGGCCGCCAATTCCCAGACACAAGCCTGGCTGCGGGAATTGATGGCCGAGCCCTCCAACGGCGCGCCCGTAGCCGAAGCTCCCTCCGCTCCCGTTGCGGAAAACTCCCATGCGCCGGGCTGGCAAAAGAAGTTTATCGATCCCCAAGCCTTGGCCCAGGAAGCCATGCGCACCAATAATCCCCAGAAGGCCATCGAGATTTTGCAGAAGGAGATCGAGCGGCAACTAAGCGGCCGCGGCCGGTTTCAGCGCAAGCTCCAGCTCGCCCAGATCTGCGTGGCGGCTGGAAAGGATGTGATTGCGCAAACTCTGCTGGACGATATCGCCGCCGCCATTGAGACGCACAAGTTAGAAGACTGGGAAGATCGCGCAATGGTAGCGTCTGCGATGGTTTTTCTGCTTCAGGCCAGCAAGAAAATTCAAGGCGACGCCAAGGCCAAGCAGACCATGTTCGAACGGCTCTGCCGGCTGGATCCGGTTCAGGCGCTCCATATCTAAAACCATGGCGCGTCTAACCCCCGAATCCGCGGTTACTCTCTCCGTGCTCGACCGCCTCATCGACCAGGACCCCCGCAGTTCCAAAGAAGCGCCCCTTACCCGCGCCCAGTCTGTGCGACAGTTCAAGGAAGCGCTGCGCCGCGATCTGGAGTGGCTGCTCAATACCAGGCGGGTCGCGGTGGCGCCGGACGAAGGATTGAAAGAGCTTTACCGTTCGGCGTATGTCTTCGGGCTGCCCGATTTCTCGGGCTACAAACTGTCGGCTCCCCAGGATCAAACCAAGCTCTTGCGCTATATTCAGACGGCGACCAAGCTCTTCGAGCCCAGACTTGCCAATGTGAAAGTCGTACCGCTCGAATCCGGGCTGATCAGTTCGCGGACCATGCGTCTGCGAATCGAAGGCCTGATGCTGGTCGATCCCGCTCCGGAACACGTCTCGTTCGACACCGTCCTGGAGCTGACCAGCGGCCAGTATGAGGTCCAGAATGCGGGATGAGTTACTGCTCTACTACGAGCGCGAGCTGACCTATTTGCGCCAGGTGGGTGCGCAGTTTGCCGAGAAGTATCCCAAGATCGCTTCGCGGTTGCTGCTGGAGCCCGCCAAGTGCGAAGACCCGCATGTGGAGCGTTTACTGGAGGCATTCGCATTTTTGGCGGCGCGCGTACACCTGAAGGTGGATGATGAATTCCCCGAGATCACGCAGGCGCTTCTGGGCATCGTATATCCACACTTCGTTCGTCCGATCCCTTCGATGTCGATCGTCGAATTTCAGGTAGATCTGGAGCAGGGCAAGCTCACCACAGGGCTGAAAATCGACCGCGAATCGATACTCTATTCGCGCCCGGTGGCGGGGGTGCCCTGCAAATTCCGTACCTGCTATGACACGACGCTGTGGCCGTTATCGGTGAGCGCCACCGATTGGACCAGTCCCGACCGCCTGCAGCCGGCTCTGCGCGCACCGGATGCCGCCTTCGCCCTTCGCCTGGAGTTGCGTGCCACGCCGGATGTGATGCTTCCCAAGTTAGGGCTGGATCGGCTGCGCTTCTATTTGTTCGGTGAAAGCAGCCTGGTACACATTCTGTATGAGCTGCTGAACTCGAAGCTGACCTCGATCGTGGTTCGGGATCCTACCAATTCCAGGCTGGCGCCGGTCACGCTACCGGCATCCTGCCTGCGGCCTGTGGGCTTCGCAGACGAGGAAGGCATGCTTCCTTACCCCCGCCGGTCGTTTGCAGGCTACCGGCTGCTGCAGGAGTATTTCGCGATTCCGGAGAAGTTCCTGTTCATCGATGTGACTGGTTTGGAAGCGGTGTGGGCGGCAGGCTTTAAGAACAGTGCCGAACTGATCTTTCTGCTCTCCAGCGCGGGCAACGAGGATCGCCGCCAGAGGCTTGAGATCGGCATTTCTCCGAAGACGTTTCGCTTGGGGTGCACGCCGGCGATCAATCTTTTTCCGCAGACGGCGGAGCCCATCCTGCTGGATCAGCGTAAGTATGAGTACCCCGTGATTCCAGACATCCGGCGGCCCACTGCGACCGAAGTGTTCTCGGTGGACGAGGTCGCGAGCATCGAGGCGTCTACGCGCCAGATCGTGTCATACCGGCCCTTTTTCTCGTATCGCCACGAAACCGCGGAACAGCACGAGTGCTTCTGGATTGCGAACAGCCGGCCCTCCAGCAAGCTGAACGATGAAGCGCTCGACGTTTATCTCTCTTTGGTGGACCGCTCCATGCGGCCTGCCAACCCTTCCGTAGACACGCTGACCGTTCGCACTATCTGTTCCAATCGCAACCTGCCTGCCCGGTTGGCGTTTGGCAATGAAGACGGCGATTTTGAGCTGGAAAGCAATGCTCCACTCAAACGGATTGTCGCTTTGAAGAAGCCCACAATGCCGCTGCGTCCGGCCACCGGGAAAATGGCGTTGTGGCACCTGATCTCGCACCTCTCGCTGAATTACCTGTCGCTGGTAAGCGAAGGACGAGACTCCCTGCAACAGATTTTGCGGCTCTACGATTTTACGGAATCGACGTTTTCGCAGAAGATGATCGAGGGCATCTCGGGTTTGCACAGCCGGCCCCATTTTGCGCGCGTCGTGTCCGAGAATGGGATTGCCTTCGCCCGCGGCACGCGCGTGGAATTGGAACTGGATGAGGAGCAGTTCGTGGGCGGCGGCGCCTACCTTTTCGCCAGCGTTATCGAGCAATTCCTGGCGCTTTATGTGTCCATGAACAGCTTCACGCAACTAGTGGCCACGGTCCGCCAGAGAAAGGAGGTTTTGCGCGAATGGCCCCCGAGAGCGGGATACAACATCCTGGTGTAGCGCCGGCATCTTCAAAACCTCTGTCCGCTGTCGAACAGGAGTTGCGGGAGCATCCGGGAGGTTTCGAGTTTTTCCAGGCGGTGCGTCTGCTCTCGCGGATCTTTTCCGACCGCGAGCCAGTGGGGCGTTTCGTCGCGCCGGAACGCGAGGTCGTGCGATTTGCCACGAACCCTTCGCTGTCCTTCCCGCCGAGCGAGATCCACTCCATCGATTGGACGGGCGCCATGCCCCGCATGGCGGTCAACTTCATGGGGCTGACCGGCCCCCTCGGCGTCCTCCCCATTGCCTACTCGGAATTGATCGTCGATCGGATCCGGAATCGAGACCGGGGGCTGTTAGAATTCCTCGATATCTTCAACCACAGGATGATTTCCCTGTTTTATCAGGCGTGGGAGAAATATCGTTTTCCGGTGGCTTACGAACGCGATGGTAAGGACCGCCTGTCGCGCTATCTGATGTCGCTGATCGGGCTGGGTACGCCGGGTTTGCAGAAACGGCAAGAGGTGCGGGACGAAGCCCTGCTGTTCTACTCGGGGCTGTTGGCGCTACAGCCACGCTCGGCGGTAGCCCTCCGTAGTCTGCTGGAGGACTATTTCGACATCCGGGCGGAGGTCGAGCAGTTTGTCGGCTCGTGGCAGGCGCTCGACCCTGCCGATCAGTCCATATTCGAGAATGGAGATTCGTTCTCCGAACAATTGGCCGTTGGCCTGGTGGCGGGCGACGCTGTGTGGGATCAGCAATCGCGCGTACGGGTGAAGCTGGGGCCCTTGACGAAGGAGCAGTATCTCGGATTCCTGCCTTCGGGAAGCGCGCACCAGTCTTTGCGCAGCTTGATCAGGTTCTTCTGCGGCCCCAATCTGGAGGTGGAACTCCAGCTTGTCTTGAAGCGGGAGGCTGTGCCCAGTTGCGATCTGGGTGACGATTCTGCCGGTGGACCAAGGCTGGGCTGGTTCACCTGGATGAAGTCGGGGACGGAGTTTGACCGGGCTCCCGGAGACACGGTTTTGTTGTTAATGTAATGACACCCACACAAGCTCACCGTCCATTCCGTCTGAAAACGTCGTTGGGCGACGACGCCCTGCTGATCGACAACTTCCAGGGCAATGAACGGATCTCGACGCCATTTCGCTTCGTGTTGAAAGTGCTGTCTGCTAATCCCAACATTGACATGAAGGGACTGTTGAACCAGCCCGCGGTTCTATCGATTGTCCTCAGTGACGGTACGGAACGGTATATTCACGGCAACATCAATCGCATGAAGTTGCTGGAATACGGCGAAGACGGGTACGCCGCGTACGAGGTCGAAATGGTGGCCTGGGTATGGTTTCTGAACCTTTTTTCCGATTGCCGCATATTTCAAAACAAGTCGGTTCCGGACATCGTGGAACAGGTTTTCAAGGACCGGGGTTTTTCGGATTACCAGCTTCAGCTGCAAGGCAGCTACACGGAGCGCGAGTACTGCGTGCAGTACCGCGAGACAGATTTCAATTTTGTGTCGCGTCTTCTCGAAGAAGAAGGGATTTTCTACTTCTTCGAACAGAGTGAAGATAAGCATACGCTCGTGCTGGCCGACCAGCCCTCCGCGTTCGAGCCTTGTCCGAACCAGGCGACTGGCCACTATGCGCCCTCTCAGGGCGGAGTCATGGACGAAGATACCGTGACCGCGATCGAAGCCGAATACAAAGTGGAAACCGGGACAGCTTCGCTCAACGATTACGATTTCGAAAAGCCCAACACCAGCCTCTTCGCCACTCTGGCCAGCGAGTGGAAGGGCGAGCACTACGATTATCCCGGCAAGTACAAAACCAAGGACGATGGGGACCGGTACGCCAGAATCCGGCTGGAAGAGAAGGAAGTTCAGCTGGTCACTGTGCGCGGCGGAAGCAATTGTATGGGCATCGAGTGCGGATACAAGTTCACTTTGGCGGACCACTTCCGCGACAGCGCCAACGGGGACTACACGCTGCTGGCGCTGGAGCACCGTGCGCGCAACGCCAGTTATCGAGCAGGCAATCAGGATCCGTTCGAATACGCAAACCGCTTCGAGGCGATGCCCAACGCCGTGCCCTTCCGACCCCCGAGGCTGGCGCGGAAGCCGGTAATTCCGAGCACGCAGACAGCGGTGGTGGTGGGCAAATCCGGCGAAGAAATCTGGACTGACAAATACGGGCGCGTGAAGGTGCAGTTCTACTGGGATCGCCAAGGTGTGATGGACGAAAATAGCTCCTGCTGGATTCGGGTCTCGCAGGGCTGGGCCGGCAAGCAGTGGGGCGCCATTTACATTCCCCGCATCGGCCAGGAAGTTGTGGTCAGCTTTCTCGAGGGCGATCCGGACCGGCCCTTGATCACCGGCCGTGTCTACAATGCCGACCAGACAGTGCCCTACCCGCTGCCGGATCAGCAGACGAAAAGCACGTTGAAATCGATGAGCTCGAAAGGCGGGGGCGGATTCAATGAGATCCGTTTCGAGGATTTGAAGGGCAGCGAGCAGGTCTTCATCCACGGGCAGAAAGACCTCGATATTCGCATCGAGAACGACCGCAAGGAGTGGATCGGAGAGGACCGGCATCTGATTGTCACGCGGGACAAGATGGAGCAGATCCAGCGTGACACGCACATCGATGTTACGCGGGATCAGATTGAAAAGATCGGCCGGGACCACCACCTGGCGATCACCGGCAAAGAGGCCATCAAGATCACAGGCTCACATACGCTCCAGGTCACCGGCGACGTGATCGAGCAATTCTCCGGCAATCATAGCAGCCAGGTTACGCAGAACCTGTATCTCAAGGCCATGCAGGTGGTGATCGAGGCCACCACCGGCTTAACCCTCAACGTGGGCTCCAACTTCATCACCATCAACCCGGCCGGCATCGCCATTTCCGGAATGCCGATGGTGCAGATCAACAGCGGCGGCTCGGCGCTATCCGGATCGCCAGGCAGTCCGGTCTCGCCTCTGTCGCCGACCGACCCCACCCAAGCGGATAAGGCGGACGCGGGCGCGGTGACTTCGGCGCCTTCGGCATCGGCGGCAACACCGGCCAGCATGTCTCTAGCGACTATATCGAGCGCCAAACCCTCGCCGGCTTCCAGCGCGCCCACGCACGATCCCAATTCCGAAGAGAACAAAGACAAGACGCACTGGATCGAGATCGAACTCCTGGATGAAGCCGGAAAGCCGGTGACCGGGGAGCCATATCAGATCACGCTGCCCGACGGAACCACGATAGCGGACGGAACACTGGATGATAAGGGCCGCGCCCGTGTGAATAACATCGACCCCGGCACTTGTAAGATTACGTTCCCGAATTTGGACCAGGAAGCTTGGAAACCGAAGTGAGTGGGGCCGCTCTCTACCTCAAGGAACATCGACCGTAAACTCACCCGGCGTCGAGAATTGGATTACGCCCCCCCAGATGCACATTAGCTGCGACACGTTGTCCAGGGTGGGGAAGTTTCCCAGCAGCACCGTAGGCGCACCGGTCACCCAGGGGGCCGGCGTGTTGGGAATGCACGGCATCGGAGTCAACACACCGAGTGCGGCCGCGGTCGCGGATGCCACAACCGGGTTTGCGGCCGACATGCACATCCCGAAGGGCATGATGTTCACCATGGGGATGTGATCCATGATGTTGGCGTCGGGAACCTGGTCGGTATAAGTCATGTTTTTGGGCAGCACCACCAGGGAACTGGGCGCCATACCAAAACTACATTGCATCATCGCACCCATACAGACTTGCATCGGCATATCGATCCTCACTTTTGAGAGCTTGCTGGAAAAAATCAGGTATTCTCTCGGGGCAGGGCATGCGGAACGCACGTCCCGTGGCCCCGCCCCACGACGCTATTGTAACGAACCCTCGATTTGAGATTCCCGCGGTTGCGGGAGGGAGAAGACTGGGGCAGATAATCGGCGGAAATGGGAAGGGCGTCTTCCGCTATTCCTTGGTTCGGGTGGGCGTATCCGAGCTGACTTCTTTCAACGAGTCCTTGAAATTGCGAATGCCCTGGGCAAGCCCTTTGCCAAGTTCCGGCAACTTTTGCGGCCCGAAAAACAGAAGAGCAATTGCCAGGATTACAAGCAGGTGCCTGGGTTGGAGCAGATCCTCAATCATAAATGGCCCTCCACTGAAAGGGTAACATAATTGGGGTATTAGGGATTGTTTCTCCGCAATCGGACTAGGGCCGCGCCCAATATTGACGGCGTGCCTGCACGGCTAGACCCTTTTGCCGGGCAGTCAACTGGATGGCGCGAAACTCGGAGATGGTGACCGGCTTATCTGACACGTAGCCCAGACTATACTGGTTGCGCAGTTCCTCCTGCAAAATGTCGAACATCTGACCTACGGTTTGCTTCTTCGAAACTTCGAAAAAGCTGCCGCCGCTTTCGTTCGCCATGCGCTGCAAGACGCGCTTGCCCTCGCCGCCACCGCCGAAAATTCCATAGGCGCCGGGATCGGAGTACAGAATGGAATAGATAAGAGTATCGGCGCGCTCGGCAGTTTCGATTGCATCCTGCACGGTGCCGTAGCTGCCGAAGTCCACGCCGTCGGAGAGCACGATCAGAGCTTTGCGGCCGGTTTGCTTTTTCATTACATCATCGGAAGCCTGGGCCACCGCATCGTACAGCAGAGTGCCGCCGCCATTTTGTATGCGCACCTGGCTCATTGTCTCCGAATCCACGTAGGCCAGCGCATCGTCTAATTTGCCGACCGAGGAAGTGAGCGGCTGGCGCATCCGCACGACGCTGTCGAACTGCATGATGAAAACCTTGTCCTTGTTTTCGCGCACCACCTGATCGAGGAAGCGCACACAGGCGCCGCGCTCCGCGTCCAGTACCTTGCGCTGGCTGCCGCTGGTGTCCACCATCAGGCCAATCGTCAACGGCAAGTTACTTTCGCGCGCGAAATAGCGGATGGCTTGCGGACGGCCATTCTCGGATAGCAAGAAATCGTCCTGGCTCAGATTACCGACCAGCGATCCGGTCTTATTCCGCACGGTCGCCAGGACGTTTACCACCTTTACATCCGCGGAAAAAACCGGCTCGTCCTGACCACGAGCCAATCCTGCGCCGCCGAGAGCCGCAGCAGCTTGGAGAACTTCGCGTCTAGTAAATAGATCTTTCCGAAAACTCATATGACCCCGCCCCCCCGGGCCGTGTTCAAAATTCGTACCCAAATGCCTCGACGTCTTTTCGATATAGATCTCCAACCAAGCGGCGCGTGTGATCACAGTAGTAACTGCGATAGTGATCGTGATTGGATCGATTATGCCAGGCCAGTTCCACATCGATTCCCAGCCGCGACTTGATGACGGCGAAGTCTTGTGCGAGGCGTTCGAATCTGCCAATGAAATCGACGGTGCAGCCACCGCGCTCATCGGAGACGAATGTGATCTGCGGCACCAGGTGCACGTGCGTCAGATCGCGTGTTATTTCGACAAAGTCCCCGAAGGAAAGGGCATGAACATCGATGCCCGCGGCGGCAGCGTGCATCACCAGGTTTGGATCCTTGTGATGGAAGATCGAGACCATTCGATCCCACGGGTTTCGCACGAACGCAAACGAAAAGTAATCGGCGCACTCCACGGGCAAAATGGCACGGGCCTCGAGCGCCGTAACATGTTGCAAAAATCGGCTGACGGAGACTCTTTCCAGAGTGTCCGCCGATTGAATCAACCCGAACATGGCTGTCCGGTTCTCGTCCTTCCAGTTGTGAAACGTCCCGAGGGCGTGCTCGACGCTAGTCCCGCCGGTTCGCGGAATATGGATGTGGATGCACCGCAGTTCGTGGGAGACTGGCATGGATTATTGTGCCCAGGGCACACTGACTCCATTCCAATGGATAAGGTCCGCATCCGGCACCTGCGCTCGCACGTTCGCCAGAAAATCGTCGTTCCAAGCGACGGGCTGTTGAACCAGTTTGGTGTGGATGGCGCACAGATTCCACCTGGTTGTTTTCAGGACGCGGTGCTCCATACCGGTCTTCTGGATCGCCCAGATAAGGGCGCCCTGATCGTGCCAGGCGATGGCTTCGCGGACCTTCGCGTCCTTACAGGCTCGATCGATCGGGTAGATGTACGCGTCGAGGATTTCCTTATCGCGATCAAGGTCCCAGCCTGATACCCCGGCGTTCACTCTTGGCTCGAGGGGATCGAATCCATGCGTAATGGGCAGGAGCTGATAGAGCTCGGGTTTGTTGGGCGTTGCACCAAGTGCATGGTTTTCCGGCGTGAACACGGGCCCGTAATCCAGGAGTTGAAAGAGTTGGTCCAGATTCCTCAGCACCGCGATGTCGCAATCGAGCCAGAACACTCTCTTGAAGGGAGCCGCGGCGATCAAAACGGGGCACACCCAGAGCGGCCATACGCGCTTATGGCTCTTTCGAAGAGGCGGCGCGGCCTCAAAAACTCGCCTGATGGTCGCGACCAGGCCGGCCTCGGGCAGCGGCAGAATTTGCAGGCCGGGGCATGTATCGGCCGAGAGAGCCTTTTGCCGCTCGGTCAGCCCTGCATCAAAGCACACCATGGGCACGGGCCACGATTCCTGAACCGACCTGTACAGCAGCATGAGACCGGGGAAGTATTTCTCGTCTACGAGGGTCACAATTCCCCGGCTGTCTACCCGGTCGGTTCCCTCGCCGCGAGGTGTCTGCTTCGCTGTCATGCCCGCACACTCCGACCTGCTTGCCGGCGGTTGAAAAAGTGTTCCAGGCGATGGTCGCGCACCAAGCTGCCGGCGCGAAGGCCGGCCTCGAGCATCGAATCGTCCAGGATCATGGTTCGCCACAAGGCCTCCAGTTCGCCTGCCTGGTAGAGTTGGTGGAGCCGCCGCCATGTCGAGCCGACTTCCGGAGGAAGGCACGTGTTGCGCTCGTACGCTGCACCGCCTTTGCTGACCTTATTGGCAAATTGGCGATAGGTGCGGGCAGGGAAGTGAAGGATCGCGATGGGGCCCGGCAGGGCCGCGAGAGCGTGGCCATTCCTTCGAGCCCCATGGTTGCCCTGCTCCACCTCAATATCCGCGAAGGCCCGATGGCAAACCTTGCCGGGCAGCGGATTGCCGAGCGCATTGAAGGACTGGCGCTCGCGCACGGTCATCGCGTCCGCGAAGAAATCGCTTGCGGCCATGGGACGCGGCGGAAAGTTGAATCGCTGAATGGCCAGGGCGTCGCAGGTGGGCGGCACCGCACCCAGCACCTCCTTCAGATCGCCCAACTCCGGATACCAGAATTCGTCAGCGTCGTTGTTGATTACCCAATCCGCCCCAAACCCGGTGCAGGCCAGCCGCGCCATATGCGTGACCCAGCGGTACTGGGCGTAGTTGTCGTCCGTCTGGTGGATGTAATGAAGAAGCCCACGCCGCTCATAGTCGTGGAGGATATCGGCAGTGCCGTCGATCGACAGGTTATCGGTGGCGATGATGAAGTCGACACCTTGATCGAGATGAAAATCGATGTTTGACGAAATGATATCCGTCTCGTCGCGCACTAGCAATGTCATTACCAGTTTCATGTTGAACAATTGCCCGCTTCGAAGGAATCACGGAGGAGCATACAGGCCAGCATTCCAGCGCACCCGATTTCCCATTTGCGCCGCCCATTATTTTAGCGCAGGCACGCTAATTTCGACTTCATTTTGGCCCCGGCTCCCCACCCAACCGCCCGTCCACCCGGACCAACCGGCAGCGCAGGAGAGAACGTATCGCCGTGATGACGGTCGCCTCGTCCACATGGAGGCCGCCAAAGATCCTGATCAATTCCGGCACAGGGGTGCGCCGATCCGTTCGATAAAGGATTTCTCGTTCGACCGGATCAAGCTGATATTCCAACTTCAGGGCCTGTCTCAGCAAAGTTGCTTTGGTTTTTGCGCGTATGTCGATGCCTAGCATTTGTGCGTCGAGAAGCGCTATAGGTCCGGCACGGCACAACCAGCTGTGTTTGAGGACATCCTGCAAATCGGGGTGCCGTATGGCACGTTCTGCGAGAAAAGCCGCATCGATCTCGCCCCCTGCGGCGCGTCGTGGAGGTGGCGCTTCGTCGACGCGCTCCCAAGGGGGCCCTAATGCAGAGTCGCTCCACTCGAAAGAAATGACCACAGAGACGACCTTGACGTAGCCTTGCGCCCGAAGGTTGCTGGCCCACTCGTCGATCGAGTCCAGAAATACCTGGTAATCGTCACCCTTGGCATGCCCGATGGCGTACTTCGCAGCGGTGTGTTCGCCCAAGCGGAGGATATGAATGTCCATGGGTACGCCGCCGAGCCATTCGTGCAATCGGTGGACCAGCGGTTCACCGTCACGCTCACCGAGCTCGGTGACAATCTGCGCAATGCCACCGGGGGCGAGGTGCTGCGGCAAGCCGGCGACGATCCGTTTCAGGATATCTTCTCCCGATCTGCCGCCGTCACGAAAGCGGAGGGTGTCCAGGGGTGAGGGCACAAACGGGGGATTGGCCGTAATCAGGTCGAAACGTTCACCGCGCACGGTTTCGAACAGATCGCCAACCACAACTTTCAGGTTGGTGGCGCCCCAGGCCTGCGCGTTAAAGCGCGTACAACAGGTCGCACGCGGATTGATATCGACGGCGAGCACTTGTTCGGTGTGGGCGGAAGCCAGCAGCGCATGGATACCCGAGCCGGTACACAGGTCGAGAGCAGCGCGAAACGGCCGGCGTGCGGTACAGCGCGCCAGATGGCGGCTATCGAGGCCAACCCACATGACCTGATCGTACGGAACCTTGGCATACCCCGGATGGGGGAGTTCGGGCCATGCGTGATCCGAAAAGATCAGCCGATCTTCGACCGGAAACAGCGACGCGCGCGCCCGTGCCCGGCCCGTCTCATCGATGGCGAGAAGCCCGGCTCGAATCAGCACATCCCGTTCGGAGGCAATGAACAAACGGTCGAGTTCGTCCTTCGGAAGCTCCCCTTGTAAGAGAAACAGGTCGATCGCCAGAGCGAGCGGATCGCGGCCAGCCAGACGTTCCGCGCGGTATATAGGTACGGGACGCCACTGGAGGTCGCCAAGATCCTCCAGACCGAGACGCTCTGTTACGACACTCTCGGAGTATCCGGCGCAGGCGAGCTTCGAGACGGCCTCACGAAGTTCGGGCACATCGGCGGGTTCGACGAGGAAGCTGGCAGGTTCCGTCATAGGCTACGCACACCTCATCAAAATGGCCAACGTCCTCCGAAGGCCGCTGACGGTCGTGTGGAATAACCTTAGTATATAGGTGCAGCGAAAAGAGGTGCTACCTCAAGCCGGCGTGACGGGAGCCGGGTATTCCGGAAGGAACTTCAGACCACAATGAAAATGCTGCGTCGCCGGGCCGTTGACGGTATGACTCAACGGAGGTTAGGGCTTGTCGACCGCCAGGTCATTGGAAACCGAGAACACGCCCGACACGCCGTTCGCCCGAAGGCCGACAATTTCCTTATCCATCGTGTTCGCCACTGCTCCTTCCAACCTCACGTTCCCGTTCTTTACCAGAATATGGATGGAGGGTAGCGCGCGGTACCCGTAGCGCGTGGACAGCGCAGGATCGCCATAGATTGCCCTGTACTCCGCCCTTCTGATCTGATCGTCCATAGGCGAAAGCGGTAGCACTTCGATCTGGTTGATGACTCTAGTGACGCCCTCGACGTGTTTCACAGATCCCTCAGCGTCGCTTTTGAGCACCGGGTTGACCACTTCGCCAAGCAGTGTAACTGTGCTGCCTTCGATTCGAAATGCGAGATCGTCGAAAACCCCATAGTAGGGCAACGTGAGCAACTGATGTCGCACCTGACTCGCGATCCGGCCTTCATCCACGTCGCCGGGAGCGAAGGCGTCGTTGTGAGCTTTGTCATTTTTGGCAGCAAAGGCTGCAGGAAACATCACAAGCACTGCGACCAGGAGTCCAGTGGCCCGGCCGACGGCTCCGCAGCCGATAGCTGCTCTCTTATATGCGAACATTCTGGTTGACATCACTGGCATTGTAGTTGTCCTCTCTCGTTGTTGGGCCAATCATGGCCGTCAGTCAACGCAGGGACTCTTGCAGGTTACGTTCCATAAGGCACGATGTTTCGGGTTCGTTTTCCGCATACTGGAAGGAGGCTCACGAGGCGTCCTCCTGGAACCCGCGTCGCGTTTACGGATAGGCGCGTCAATCCAAGTGGTGGACAGGAACCGGGTCCTTTCGTACCGTCGAAAACGGGAGCCTTTGGATGTCTGAATTCGGGCCGAGATCGCCAAGATCAGAAAGACCCAAACCGGTTTCGCGCACCTGTGGCCGGTCGCGCGGCGTTGACTAAAAAATCCCGTAAGATAGTGATTTAAATGGAGATGTTTGAAAGTCATCACCGGATCCAGTCTCAATGCCCGCCCGTTGGAGCGCTGATCTTGTCGATTACATAAAATTGCGGCAAGTTGGTACAATCAAAAGCAAAAGCCACCCTAGCTCAGCTGGTAGAGCGGCTGATTCGTAATCAGCAGGTCGCCGGTTCAATCCCGGCGGGTGGCTCCATTCTTTCAATCACTTACAGCCTTATTCGCCCCTCGCCGGAGCGCCTTGGTAGCAACGCTGGTAGCAACCGGGCCTTCGGGCGGGTTCGTAAGCCCGGTGAGCAACATGTCCATGGTGTCCGCAGGTCGGCGGCGGTCACCAGCGCGTTGAACTCCTTCAGTACTTTGCGGTCATCGATTGGGGTTCCGATCGTGCTGGTAAAAACGTAGCCTGTCTCCTGCCATCGCCCTCCGGCGAGGGCGCGCTCGTGCGCCTGGCGCTCCTGGTGCGCACGCAGGGCGGTCACGCAGACCGCCGGGAGTGAGATCGTGCGGCGCGACTTCTTCGACTTTGGTGGGAGCAGCGTAAGCTGTCCCTTTTCCTCGTCCGCCAATTTTACCCGCTGTAACGTGTGACGCACGGTGACCTCGGCTTTGGCGAGGTCGATGTCTGTCCAATGAAGCGCACTACACTCGCCGGACCGCAGGCCGATCGCCAGAGCCGATGTGAACAGCGTTTCCAGACGGTGGCCCATGGCGGCCATGAGAAATCGGCCGGCTTGCTCGGGAGCGAATGGTAAGACCTCATGTTTTTCTGACTTCGGAGGCGTTGCCAACTCGGCTACGTTCCGCGCGATCAGGTCGCCTTTGAGCGCCTCATTCAGCGAGACCCGAAGCACCACGCGCAAGTACCGTACCAGCGCGGGTGAGTTGCCGGCGGCGAGTTTCTGGTTGAAGAACTGCTGCAGGCGCTGGAGTGTCAGTTTTGAAAGCAGAACGTCTTTCAACCCGGGCACGGAATCGAGCTTTCGTTTCTGCCATTCCTCCGCCGGTACTGTCTTCGCGAGGTGGTTGCGTACCATCTGTTCATAGGACCGGTAGGTCTTTGGTCGCACTGATGGCTTGACCGTATCTTCGAGCCATGCCGCAAGGAAGTCTCCGACCGTCTGTTTGCCGGATTTAATGTTGATGCCACGATCGCGATCGCGCAGCGCCGCGGTGAGATCCTCCGCGACCTCGTGCCGTGTAGCGGCTGTGAAAACCCGGCGCTCAGCAATCCGTTTTCCGCCTGGCGTCACTTTCCAGCCCACCATCACGGCCGCGCGCCAGCGGCCGTCTTTCATCTTGTAAATCGAGCCTTCACCTTGGCCGCGTCTTTTTGCCATTTGATTTACTCTTTGCTCTGCCTTCTCCGAAGAGGATCTGCTTTTTTCTGCCGTAATCGCCGTCTGTTGTCTTTCCATTGGCACGGGGCAGAACAGTATCTCGCTTGATACGCACCACTGATGAACGGCTTTCCGCAACCGAGACAGCGATGTTCCCAGAGGCCGGCCTGTACGTCTTGGCAAGCCATCTGGGCAAACAAAGACAGCAGCGAGGGATATACCCAGCGTGTTTCAATGAACCCTCGCTGCAAGCGGACAACGACCTCACCTCCGGCCGCCTGGAAAAAGCTCAATAGCGGAATCCTTCCCTCGGCGGGAGCCTCTTGCAGGGCTTTCAACTCATTGATGGCTGCGCGAAAGAGCGCCGCATATCTAAAAAATTCGTGAACTGGTTCTCCGTAGGCCGGCCAGAATTCCGCTGTTCCCGGTATGAAGTAGTCGTCGGTGTTCCTCTCGTCTTTGGGAATACCTGGGAAAAAGTCGCCCCATGCCACTTCCGGACTTTCGTGACGTATTTCAACCTCGCCCAACTCGTTGACTCGTTGAACGATCACGTAAGGTCGAGTGATCTCGTCCTCACACCAATTGAACGAAACGACTCCGCCATCCACGGCATCCTCCGGGCACGGAACAAAACTAGTACTGGCCACCGACCGGTGCCAACTACCATTCAAACGCGAGAGGCACAACTGCACCGCACACCAGTCATTCAATTCAACTTCTTCAGGATCAGGGATCCTCTGCCATCGCGCGGCAAATCTCGCCGCCAAGGTCTCGTTCGGCAGAATCCCTAGCAGACCCCACTGAGAGCACCACGCTAGAATCGCCCTCTTCTGCACTTGAGATAGCCGTAATGACTCCGCAAGCCCCGATGCTTCTTCTCGACTCCAATAGTGCTTAACGAATGGCTCGACAGATACCATAGACGCGATCTGTTCAGGCAGTTCTAGTTCATCGAGAAGCACGAATAATGACTGATAAGGAGGCTGCGCTCTCTTTCTCCGCCCCTCAATTTCGTAGTCTGACCATGGATCGAACCAGTGCAACGACGCCCCGAGTGTCGGGCGAATGCAACCGTGGCGAATCTCATAGCGGTCATATCGCGCCCACTTGCAGAGTGGCCCTGAAAGCGGTACGCGCGCCCTTAATTGTCCTGGCATTTTCCTGAAATCCTTAGTGCATTGTCCTGGCATTTTCCTCTCGTGCATGGACAGATCTCGCTGTACTACGGAAACACGGGAAGTACAAGAGGAATCGCTATGGACCAGACGGCAAAACTGCTGCTGAAAGCCGACAAGGTCGCTCGCCGTCTGTCTTTGGGTCGCGCAACCGTGTACTCGATGATGGCTTCCGGCGAGCTGCCGACCTTTCGCAAGGGCCGCGCGGTTCGTGTTCCAGTCCGCGCGCTCGAAGAGTGGATCGAGCGGAACACTCACGCAGGAGGGACCACTTAAATGCGTACCGCAGCGAAGCCCTTGAAGGGTCGCCGGCGACGGCCGACCGTTCGCACGGCGAGAGTCGACATCTCGCGTGCTTCTGTCTATGACCTGATTCGCAACGGCGAGTTCACCGGCATCATCAAGGTCGACTCCCGTCTTAGCATTCCGCCGGGCGATCGGCGTAGTCCGCCGCTGCTCACCGCGTCCCGCCGCCGATCCGCGCTCCGAAGCGGCGGACGCCGGCGGCTCCGCCGTACGCGCCCCCCGCTTTCCGGCGTCGCAGCGAGCGGTGCGCAGGCGTGGCGGGCGAAGAGCGCGGAGGGGGAGCGCCGCGGCGGAAGTTTCGGCAGAGTTGCCTCGTCGCCGATTCGCGCGCCGAAGCGCGAGCTCGCCCGCCTTCCGGCGTCTTGGCGAGCGGTTGTACCGGCCGCCGGCACGCATGGAGAACGGCCTTAGCGCGATAGTGGATGTTTTCGACCCCTTTCCCTGGGAGCGGCAGACGGGGAGCGCATGAGATGAGTCCAGACTTCTTTATGGCAGCGTCGGCGCGGCATGGCCACGGCGATTTGGGTATCGAGTGTCATTAAAGAGGGGGTTAAAAACGGGGCCAAACGGGGCCAAGCGATCGAGCGATTCGCGGCTTTTTATAGTTGCGAATGTTGATCCGGATGGGGGGGAAGGCGTGTGATGATTGACGATATATGGTCATGTGATCAAACGCGGTCGTGTTTCCCTGCTTTGGCCGATGCGCTGCCGCAGGGACACGACCATATGGGACTGGTCACGATAGGCAGAAGACTCTACGCCGTCGGCGGGCGCTTCAACACTTTCGAGTTCAACACGAATTTGCTTGACGTCTATAATCCCGCCATGGATACTTGGTCGTCCTTGAAGCCCATGCGACGGCGCGCAGCGGCTCGGGCCGTCGCCGTTCTCGACGGCAAAATGGCGAGCGGCTGGGCGGCACGTTCAATAAAGCCGAAGCCTACGACCCGCTTGCCAACGTCTGGGCCGAACTAGCGCCGATGCCCATGTCCGTTCACGGAACCGGCGCCGTCACCATAGGCGACACGATCTACATTCCCGCGGGCGGCACCTCAAACGGCGGCGCGGCCCAAACCAACGGAATCCAGTCGTTCACGCTGAACTAGCGCCGAAGCGCCACGCTCTACTTCTGCCGCTTCCAGTCAATGCCGACATTGGCCTGTCCGTGCGCGCCCGTGATTTGGAATGGCACGATCCGCTCTGTCCCGCGCTTTCGGAACAGCGGAGTCACGATCTTGACGAGCAGCGCCTTGACGCCGGACGTTGTTTCCGAAAGATCGCCACTGGTATGGAGAGTCCCCTTAATGTCCACACGGCGGTCCGTCAGACCGTATGTGCCCTGGAGGGTTGCATCCGCCCCCGGCACCTGGAACCTTCCGTTCGAGATTGTCGCCACGCTGTTCCGCACCCGAATAGCACCGCGCATTTCGATCGGTAGAACCCGTGGATCCTCGCCGATCTCATCCTTCTTTTCGCCTTCCGCGCTCTCGCCAAGGCGGTCGATGCTGCCCTGCGTATTCGCGCTGGTCAACCGGCTGTGTTGCATTCCGAAGGTAAGATCCATGCGAATCTTTTGGAGGAAAGCGGCCGGTCCAGGCGGCCACACGAAGCGCCCGCGGATCTCCACCGGGCCGCTCATCCCCGGCTGCCCGTCGTCGAATAGCGCAAGCAGATCATCGACCCGCCCTTGGGGAACCGAAATATCAAAACTTGCCATCTTACCGGGCTCGCCTTCCTGCTCCGCGATCCAGCCGCGCACTTCGAGCCGCGTATGCTGGAACCTCGCCACTGCCGGGTCGAGCAGCACGTCGCCGTTCGTACCGTTCACCGTCGCTTCGTAGTCGGTCGTCATCGGGACCGCATGATGGCTCCCTTCCACTCCGAAGCCCGCTACGTCCACTCGGCCATGCGTGCGGATTTGTTCGAGCGGCCCCGAAAATTCGCCGCGCGCGTGCCCCATCCCGTAGATGCCGTGGAAGTGGCTCAGGTCAATCCTATCATAGGTATACGTGCCGGAGACCGCCGTCGCGCCGATGTTGTCGGGGTTCCATGGTCCGAACTTCCCCTCCGCCCAGATCACGCCCGGCGGCACGCTGTTTGTCAGTTCCACGCGGTAATGCATCGGCGCGCCGGAGCCCACCTCCGTCAACGCCAGCTTGTCAATCTTTAGAATGTATGGCGCCTCATTGCTGCCGCGCCGCACGAACTCCAGCACCGCCCCGTCCGCCGTGATCTTCGAAATCGCTAGTGACTTTCCGCCCGGGCCGGCATTCAGGTCAACATGCTCCGGACCCTCGTCTGGCTGCTTAGAGGCCACAAACATGTGCATTCCCACGATGCGCACTGCGGCGAGGCGCTTCGGAGAACGAAAAAGCCCCGTGAAGCTCCCTTGAACCGCCAGTTTGTCAATAGTGATGATCGGCGAGAGATCGGGATGTTTGTGGCGCAAGAAACGAATGCCTTCCGCCGTGCAGCCCGGAGGAAAGTAGGAAGTGGAAAATGTCCGGATCTGTACCGGCCGCCCCGAGGCCTCCTCCAGCGCTTTTCTTACATTCTCAGGCGTGAACGGCCAATGCGCCAACGCGATCACCACGCCCACTGCGAGGAGCGCAAGCAGGATGGTTGCACCGATCCACAGCCATTTCGAAATAGGTCGAGTCTTCGCGGCCGGCGGTTGGTCGATGAGCACGCCTCACTTCCCGCAATTGTATGGCCGCGCCGCGTGCTTTCCTGCGCCTTTGAGGCAGGAAGCCGCCTGAATGCGCGATGGTCTGCGCGGACTTGGCCGAGATTGAACAGCAGCGCAAAGCGTCGCTGGAGGCGTCAGTTCGCCTTCTGGTGCAACATTATGCCGAATGGCGCGCTTTGTTTCCTTACTTCGCCAAGCTGCCGGATCTGGGTGCGCCGGAGTTCGGAGCGTTAGACGCGCGAATCAGGCGACTCCGGAGGGCGCGCCCTTGGCACAGGAAATAGAGCTACGCATTGCCGTTGTGCCTCCGAGACCGGCATTTTTGGACGAAAAAACGCGCGACGCGCTGATGTGGGCTTCAGTGTGCCGCGCGTTACGCATGACGCGCGCCCGCCTTCCGGCGTCGCAGCGAACGGTGGGCCGGCGCGGTCGACGAGGGCGGAAGCGGGAGGGCTGCGGCGAAGTTTCCGCCCCCTTTTGCGGCGCCGGAAGACGCGGAGAGCGGTTTAGGTTAGCTGATGACGACGGGATCACACTTATAGATCAGGTACCGCCGATGATCGGTGAGCATCTGGAGGATCGCCCCATTTCCAATCGCGAGGATCAGGTTGCGCTCGCGATCCACCTCGCGCGCGCAGTCAGAGCACAATGACAAATGCGCGCAGAAAGCCTGTGCCGCTACATCGTCCATCTTGTGCCTCAAAAACTCTTCGGCTAGGTCTTGGATGTTGGATGGGCACGAGGTCACAAGTGTTTTATCGGCTGGAGATCCAACTCGCCGTAGGGTGCGCACACCCTGGGGCGGGTTGCGATGTCGCCGCAGTCAGAGGTATTGTCGCGCCGCCGATTCCTACTCCACGGAGGGGAGCCGACGGTGGCGCGTACGCGCCCGGCATTCCGGAGTTGTCAGCGAGCGGTGCGCCGGCGCGGCAGAGGAGAGCCGCGACAGAAGTTTCAGGGCCGAGTTGACGCGCCGCCGCTCCGCGCTACGAGCGGCACCGGTACGCGCGCGTCCCGCCTTCCGGCAACAGATCGCGCCGGACGTGGCCGTCGACGCATACGCTTTTGGCGGGGCGGGGCACTCGAAACCTCCAATTTCCACTATGGCGCGTTCCGGAAAAAGTGAGCCAGAGTGTGCCAAAGTGCGGCACGAACGGCCTCGATCCAGTCGCTCAGGTCAGCGGCGCTGAAAACGTGCGTGAGGGCGGCCACCTTCGGTAGGAGCAGACTCAGCGCCACATCAGCTGGCGATCCAGCCATAGCCATTTGTCGAAGGTGCGCCGGGTCAGCCGGTGTTGGGTGCCGGGCTCACACCGCGCGCAAGCGCCCGGCGTCTTAGCAGTGCCACGGGGCTCGCAACTAATCTCCTTTAATCGGGTATGG
>Ga0182024_10000215_pt1 | contig 140270 bp, 127 predicted proteins | sample P32metaG_FD_120480 | JGI IMG/M metagenome (GOLD analysis project Ga0182024, IMG submission 120480) | Permafrost microbial communities from Stordalen Mire, Sweden - P3-2 metaG (Illumina Assembly) | ecosystem: Environmental > Terrestrial > Soil > Wetlands > Permafrost | place: Sweden: Stordalen... | reverse complement strand
GCTGGAAAGGCACCGAGGCCCCGTACCTCGTCGGGTGGGACGACTTCCCGACCGGGGTGCTCAGCGGGTAACTGGCTGGAATTCGCCAGGTGGTCCAGCGAGCCGCCTTAGCGGCCAGCCACCTCCAGGGTCCCTAATCGATATCCACTCAGTTGGACCACCTCCTCTCTCTGGTGCGCCCATGGTACCGAGCGCCGCGGCTCTCGGGTGCACTTTTCGAGGGTCGTTCACGCGTTTTTCACACCTCCGCTCCACTACCGTCAACTTGGTGCCGGACCGAGTCGACGTCGCCCAGGTCCTGGCCACCGTGACGGCCTCGCTCCCCGGCGGTGGGGAGGAACGGCCAGGCCAACAGGCCATGGCGGAGGCGGTCGGGCGCGCCATCGCCGAGCGGCGCCACCTGGTGGTGGGAGCGGGCACGGGCACGGGGAAGTCCCTCGCCTACCTCGTCCCGGCCGTGCTGGCGGGGCGCTCGGTCGTGGTGGCGACCGCCACCCGGGCCCTCCAGGACCAGCTCGCCACCAAGGACCTGCCCCTGGTGGCCGCAGCGCTCCGGGACAGCCGGACCGTGCAGTTCGCCGTGTTGAAGGGCCGGTCCAATTACCTCTGCCGCCAACGCGCCGCCGAGGTGGGCGGGGCCGAAGAGGCGGGCCTGTCGGGCATGGCGTTGTTCGACGGCGACGCCGAGGGGGCCGACCCGGTCGGCCCGCGTCCGGCTCCCGACACGATCGACATCGGTCGGCTGGGGGGCCAGCTGCGCCGCCTCATCGCATGGGCCGACACCTCTCCCACCGGCGACCGCGCCGAGCTCGAGTTCGAGCCCAACCCCCGCGCCTGGGCCGCACTGTCGGTGTCGGCACGAGAGTGCCCGGGCGCCTACCGGTGTCCGTCGGGCACCATCTGCTTCGCCGAGAAGGCCCGCGAACGCGCCGCCGCGGCCGACGTGGTCGTGGTGAACACGCACCTGTATGCCACCCACGTCGCCAGCGACGGCGCGGTCCTGCCCGAGCACGACATCGTGGTGCTCGACGAAGCCCACGCCGTCGAGGACGTGATGACCGAGGCACTGGGCGTCGAGATCACGCCGGGCCGCCTGCGCGCCCTGTCCCAGGCCACGCGCGGCCTCGTCGGTGCCGATGACGGGCGCATCGTCGACGGGGTTGCCGAAGTGGCCGACCGGCTCGACGCGGTCCTCACCCCGCTCACGGGACGACGCGTGCTCACCGGTGGTGGGAACGACCCGGCTCCCGAGACCCAGGAGCTCGCTGCGGTCCTCGAGCTCGCCGGGGGTCGCCTCGGCGCGCTCAACGGCGCGCTGCGCCGGGCCAACGCCGAGACAGGCGGCTCCGTCGGGGACGGCACCCCGCGACGGGGCGCGGCGGGCTCGGCCCTCGGTGCGGGAGACGACGAGGGGGCACGGCGCAGCCGTGCCCTGCTGGCGGTGGGGCATCTCGGCGAAGAGCTGTCGAGGGTCATCGGGCTCGGCGACGAACAGGTGGCGTGGGTCGAGGCGTCGGGGCCCTCGGGCCGGACCCCGACGCTGCGCGTGGCGCCCATCGACGTGGGACCGATGCTCGCCCAACGGCTGTGGCCGAATGTCACGGCGGTGCTCACGTCGGCGACGGTGCCTCCCCAGCTCGAGAGCCGGCTGGGTCTCCCGGCCCAGACGACGGACCACCTGGAGGTGGGAAGCCCGTTCCCCTTCGAGACCTGCGCCCTGCTGTACTGCGCCAAGCACCTTCCCGACCCGCGCCGGCCCGGGGCCCGCGAAGCCTTGCACGAGGAGCTGGGCTCGCTCATCACCGCGGCCGGAGGACGCACCCTGGCGCTGTTCACGAGTTGGCGCGCCATGCACGACGCCGCCGACGCGCTCCGCCCCACCCTTCCCTTCGAGGTGCTCGCCCAGGGCGACAAGCCCAAGGCCAAGCTGCTCGACGCTTTTTCGTCGGACCACGCCGCGTGCCTGTTCGCCACCATGTCGTTCTGGCAGGGGGTGGACGTGCCCGGTCCGACGCTGTCGCTCGTCACCCTCGACCGGCTGCCGTTCTCTCGGCCCGACGACCCGCTCCTCCAAGCGCGCCGCGACCGCGCCGGCGCGGCGGCGTTCCGCAGCGTCGACCTCCCCCGCGCCGCCACCCTGCTGGCCCAGGGCGCGGGGCGGCTCATCCGGTCCTCGACCGACCACGGGGTGGTGGCGGTGCTCGACTCGCGACTGGCCACCGCCAACTACCGCCATGCGCTGCTGGCCGGGCTCCCGCCCATGAAACGGACGATCGACCACGACGCGGTCGTCGCCTTTCTCGAAGCGATCGCCCGACGCGCCGACGATCAGTAACCGAGGCGCTCGATCATGTCGGGGCGTTGCTGCCAGTGCTTTTCGACTCGCACCCGCAGCTCGACGAAGGCTCCCGGAGGCAATTGGGCGCGCACGGCGGTGCCGACGTCTTTGAGCATGGCTCCCCCCTTGCCGATGACCATCCCCTTCTGCGACTCGCGCTCGACGATGATCTCGATGCGCACCCGCGGCCATTCCCATTCCGTCACGCGACATGCGATCGAGTGGGGCAGCTCCTCGCGCACGTGAGCCAGGAGCTGCTCGCGCACGAGCTCGGCCACCCAGAATGCCTCGGGCACGTCGGTGACCATCCCTTCGGGAAAGTACGGCGGCCCTTCGGGGAGTCGGGCGAGCACCGCGTCGACGAGGGAGTCGATCCCTTGCCCCGAGACCGCCGAAACGGGGAAGTACTCCACCCCGGCATCTGCGCCCTCGCCCTCGAGGACGCGATGCGCGCCGTCGAGCCGCTCGAGGATCTGCGCCTTGGTGGCGCGGTCGACCTTGTTGACGACGACGAGGACGCGCGACATGGCCCCGGTGGCACCCGCGGCCGCCTGCCCCCGGCACGTGCTGGCGGCGCGCTCGAGGACGAACCGGTCGCCGGGGCCGATGGGGCCGGTGGCATCGAGCACCGGCACGACCACGTCGATGTCGTCGAGCGCCTCGGCCACCTGCTCGTTGAGCCGGGTCCCGAGCGCAGTCCGGGGCCGGTGCAGTCCGGGGGTGTCCACGAAGACGGCCTGGACGCCCGGCCGGTGCAGCACCCCGCGCACGGCCCGGCGCGTCGTATTGGGTCGCGGCGAGGTGATGGTGACCTTCGTCCCGAGGATGCGGTTCACGAGCGTGGACTTTCCGACGTTGGGTCGGCCCACCACGGTCACGAAGCCCGAGCGGAGCGCGGCGTCGGCAGTCCCCCCGCCCCCGGTCACCGCGTCCTCGTCCACGTCGGCTCAGTCCCGGGGGGCGGTGTGGTCCGGGCCGTGGCCCGGCCCATGCAACGGCGAGATGCGGATGCGGCCGATGCGGTGTCCCTGGACCCTCTCGGCGACGAGACGCACGCCGTCGACCTCGACGGACTCACCCTCGACGGGGACGCGCCCCAAGACGTTGAACAACAGGCCCCCCACCGTGTCCCAGTCACCTTCGGGCAGCTCGGCGTCGATCAGCTCGTTGAGCTCGTCCACGGGGAACCGGGCCGTCACCGACACCTCGCCGTCGGCCAGGGTCTGCACGGGCGGCTCTTCGACGTCGTACTCGTCGACGATCTCCCCCACCAACTCCTCGATGAGGTCCTCGAGGGTGACCAAGCCGGCGGTACCGCCGTACTCGTCGACGGCGATGGTCAAGTGGAACTTGCGTTCTTGCATCTCGCGCATGAGCCGCGACACGCGCTTGGTCTCGGGGACGAAGTGGGCAGGGCGCACGAAGTCACGGACAGGGCGTGCACCGTGTCCCTCTCGCTCGGCGCGGATGAGGTCCTTGGCAAAAGCGATCCCAACCACGTCGTCGAGGTTCCCCTGGTAGACCGGGAGGCGCGAGAAACCCGCCGCGATGGCCACGTCGAGGGCCTGGGACACCGCCAGGTCGGCCTCGATCGTCCGCATGTCGGGGCGCGGGAGCATCACCTCGCGCACGATCGTGTCGCCGAAACCGATGATGGAGTGGATCAGCTCGCGCTCGTGGGTCTCGATGACCTCCTCCTGCATGGCCACGTCGGCCATGGCCAGCAGCTCCGACTCGCGCATCCCCCGCGACTCACGGTGGTGCGGTCGCATCAGGAGGTTGGCCAAGCCGTTGAGCCCGTTCGAGAGCATCCGCACGGGCGGGAACCCCACCAACGCGGAGACGATCGGTGCCACGAAGAGCGCCGAGCGTTCCGGGTTGTAGACGGCCCAGTTCTTGGGCAGGGCCTCGGCCAGGACGAAGATGACCACGACCTCGAAGAAGGTTGCGGCCAACACTCCCAAGGCTCCGAAGAACCGCTCCGCCAGGATGCCCACCAGTGTGGCCGTGACCAGTTGGCAGATGAGCACGAGGAGAAGGATCGGGTTCAGGAAGGCCTGGGGGTTCTCCACCAGTCGCACGAGCCGGCCCGATCCCCGCCGGCGCTCGTCGCGCAGCGACAGGGCCTTGGCTTTGCTGGTGCGGACGAGCGCCGTCTCGGCCAACGCCAACAGGGCTGACCCCACGAGCAAGATGACCACCACCACCACGAGGATGGCGTCGGTCGTCCCGAAGTGCCCGGTGGCGAACACGGCCGAGGACACGATGGCCCTGCTACGAAGCAGCCCGGTGGAAGCGTGCCAGCAACTCCCGCTCGCGGCGCTCCATGGTCTCGGCTTCCTCGTCCTGGCCGTGATCCATCCCGAGCAGGTGTAACAAGCCGTGTACCACCAGCAGGGCCACTTCGTCCTCGAGGCTCACGCCGTGCTCGGCGGCGTTGCGGGCCGCCACCGAGGGACAGACCAACACGTCGCCCAGCAGCGTCGGCACGTCGAACTCGTCGCTGGGCAGGCCGCCGCCGGGCCCCGTCCCGCCCTCGTCGGGCGAACGTCCACCGAGGTCGCGCTCCTCGTCGATGGGAAAGGCGAGCACGTCGGTGGGCCCGGGCTCGCCCAGGAACCTCTCGTGGAGCTCGGCGATGGTGGGCTCGTCGACGAAGAGCAGCGATACCTCGACGTCCTCCTTCACGCCCTGGGCGTCGAGGACGTCGCGTGCGAGCTGCACCCAGCGAACGATGTCGATGTCGCGTTCGGACTGCTCGTCGGCGGCGAAGACGTCAACCGCCACCGGGCTGTCCTGTCTTGTCCCCTGTCTTGTCGGCTGTCTTGTCCGAGCGGGCCGGGCGCGACGAGCGACTCCCGCCGCCGCGGTTGGTGCGACTGACGGCACCGGGCCCCGAGCCGTTGGCCTCGGCGGCGCGCTCGTAGGCGGACACGATGTCGGCCACGATGCGGGCCCGCACCACGTCACGCTGGGTCAGGTGGACGAACGCCATTCCCGGCACCGATCCCAGCACGGCCTCGAGACCAGGGAGCCCCGAGCGCCCTCCGGGCACGTCGATCTGGGTGACGTCACCGGTGACGACCACCTTCGAGCCGAACCCGATGCGGGTGAGGAACATCTTCATCTGTTCGGGTGTCGTGTTCTGGGCTTCGTCCAGGATGATGAAGCTCCGGTTGAGGGTACGGCCGCGCATGAATGCCAGGGGAGCGACCTCGATGGTCCCTCGCTCGAGGAGACGCTGTGCGCCTTCGGGACCCAGCAGGTCGTACAGCGCGTCGTAGAGCGGACGCAGATACGGGTCGACCTTCGCCATGATGTCGCCGGGAAGGAACCCGAGTCGCTCCCCCGCCTCCACCGCGGGTCGGGTGAGGATGATGCGGTCCGCGTCACGCGCTTGGAGTGCCTGGACCGCCAGCGCCACCGCCAGGTACGACTTGCCGGTGCCGGCGGGGCCGATACCGAATGTCACGACGTTGGTGGCGATGGCGTCGGTGTAGAGCTTCTGTCCGGCCGTCTTGGGCCTGACGGTACGACCCCGGGCCGAGCGCAGCAGTTCGGTGGTGAGCACCTCGGCAGGGCTCACGTCGTCCTTGACCATGGTGATGGTCCGGCCGATGTCACCGGCGTCGAGGCGCTGACCCTGCTCGAGCAGCGTGATGAGCTCGTCGAACAACCGTCCCACCCGTTCGGCTTCTTCACCGTCGATGGTGATCTCGTTGCCCCGCACGACGATGCGCGACCCGTCGAAAGCATCTTCGATCAATCGGAGCAGTTCGTCTCTCTGCCCGAGAAGACCCACCATGAGGTGGTTCCCGGGGACGAGGATCTTGACCTGGGTGGACGACACTGGCTCTCGTTCCCGAGGCTACCAGCAGGTCGGGAGATCACGGCCACGCGACTTCGTCACACGCGTGGCGAGACTCCGGTGCTGGGGGGCTGTCTCACCCCGGTGGCCACGCCAGTCGCCGTCCACCGAGCACGTGGAGGTGGAGATGGGGCACGGAATTCGACGCGTCCTCCCCCACGTTGAACACGAGCCGGTAGCCGCGTTCGGCCACCCCCTCGGCCTCGGCCACCTGCCGGGCGACCTCGAACACGCCGGCGAGCGCTTCGGCGTCACCGGGCTCGAGGACGCCCGCATCGTCGATGTGCCGACGCGGGACCACGAGCACGTGCACGGGAGCCTGGGGGTTGAGGTCGCGAAAAGCCACGGCGAGCTCGGAGCTGTGGACGATCTCGGCGGGAATCTCACCGGCGACGATGCGGCAGAAGAGACAATCGGAGGAGTCGCTCACCGACCCCGGGCCCGTCTCCTACAGGGCCTCGGGACGGCCGCGCACCGCACCGGAGCCCTTCACTTCGGGATAGAGGTGCTCGAGGCTGCCCGGGGCGATGCGACAGTTCTCGATGAAGGCGTCCACGTCATCGGCTTTGAGCCGAATGACCCGCCCGAACTTGAAGGCGGACAGCGCTCCCTCGTCGATGAAGCGGTAAAGGCTGCGCAGGGTCACGCCGAGGTGCTCGGCCGCCTCTTTGGTGCTCATCCACCGGATCTGTTCGGTCACCGCATCTCCACAGCCCGGCGCTCCGTGTCGCACCGTGCATCGTCATGCTATCCGGTGCTCCTCGCGGTTCGACCGCGCCCGCGACCTCTCAAGAACGGCCCTGGGGCATCAGCGTGAGCGGCGCGAGTGAATGAGCCATGGAACGAACAGAGCGAACAGAGACCCGGATCGGGCTCCCCCGGCGACAGGAGGGCGCCCTGCCACGAACGTCAGGCGATGACGCGCAGGCCCAGCTCGTCGAGGCGCCGGCTCATGGCATCGGGGGTGACCCCGAAGAGACACGCGATGGCCCGGAGGTCTTCGGCGCGGATGGTGATCATGCGTCCGTTGAAGTCCTGGCGCTGTACCTGGATCATCGACAGGAACCGACGCAGCAGGTCGCGCTCGGGGCCGCTCACCGAGTTGAGCTTGGTGAGGTCGATCGTGACCTTGTCGTGGCCGTCCCAAGGCCGGAGCTGGCGGCGTGCCCGCCCTGGGCTCTCACCACCGTTGCCGTTGCCTTCTCCGTTGGGCCCCCAGCGGGTGGCGTCGTCGTCCTGGGGCAGGAGCTGGTCGACGGGAACGTCATAGAGCTTGGCCAGGCGTTGCAGCCTCGGCACCGAGATGGCGCGCTCGCCCCGTTCGTACGCGCCCAGCACCGACGCTTTGAACTCCTGGTCCGACATGGCCTCGACCGCCTGGAGCGAAAGCCGCATCTGCTTGCGCACTGCGCGCAGGCGAGACCCCACCGCTCGGGCGTATGCCGCCCGCGCGGACTCTTCCTGCTCGTCCTCTTCGGGCAACACCGTGTTCACCATGAGAATCCTGATCCTCGCTGCGCTCGTCCCCGTACCTGCTGACGGCCCCCGTGCCAACCCCGCGAGAGCTTGACAACCGTGCCTGATCCCCACCGTCGGGCACATGCGCGGATAATCCCTTCCAGTGTCCCTCACTCAGCGTGGTGATTGCAAGAACCCGTTCTCCCGAAGGGTGTCGCCTCGACCCCCTGTCGACGGTCCGATGACCCCGGGCCCACGACTAGAGCGGCTCGTCGCGCCCGGGAAAATCGAGCCTGAGGGGCGCCCGGATCCGTGCCCGACCCGTCACCCGGGAACCGGCGGCCGGTGGTTCGTGCCTGGACGTGGGCTCGCGAGACCCGGAGCCGGCCCCACGACGCCCTCGCGCAGAGCACAAAGGAGCAGGCCGGCCGCCACGGCCGCCGTCTCGGCCCGCAAGACGTTGGGGCCCAGGCCCACCAGAGTTCGCCCCTGGACCTCGGAGGGCTCCCAGCCCCCTTCGGGCCCCACGGCCACGGCGGGCACGTCGAGACTCGGCGGCGCGCCGCCGAGCTGGGCCAAGGCCAGGGGCACGGGGGCAAGCTGTCGCGACAGGTCGTCGAGCCCCGCCCCGCCGACGAGCTCCGGGAGCCACGGGCGCCGGCTCTGGGCCGCGGCTTCGCGCGCCACCCGGCGTAGCCGTTGCACGGCCCGGGACCGACGCTCCCCCTCCCAACGCACGACGGCGCGTAGCGACGCGAGCACCACGATGCGGTCCACGCCCGCTTCGGTGAGTTTCTGGACGACCCACTCAGGACGATCCCCCTTGACCGGCACGAACGCCACCGTCACTTCGGGCGCGCCCCGCACCGTCACTACGACCGGCCCGTCCGCCTCGAGAATCGGAGCAGCGAGGTCGGCGCGCTCGGCGACGCCGGTGAACCGGCACGCGCGCCACCGACCGACCCCGTCCGACGCCACGACGGTCTCGCCGGGCCGCAGCCGCAGCACGTGGGCGAGGTGGTGCTCGTCGTCGGGCGCCACATCGAGGGCGTCGAGATCGTCCACGAAGACCTGAGCGACCGCGCCGAGCGCCGCCGGCGTCACCGAGTCGTCACCCGACCAACGGTCCGCAGAGGCGTCGGGGGTGCGCAAGGCGCCCGCGATCAGCCGAATGCGGAGCGCAGGCGAGACATGAGGCCCTCGTCGGGGGGGCCGACGTCCTCCCCGCTCTCCGCCGCGAACTGCCGGAGAAGGTCCTCCTGCGCCTTCGACAGCTGCGTCGGAGTGTCCACCACGACCTGGACGACGAGATCGCCCCGCCCCCGCCCCCGGACGTGGGGCACACCGCGCCCACGCAAGCGGATGAGATGACCCGTCTGGGTGCCGGGGTGCACGGCGAGCGTCTCGGCTCCGTCGAGCGTCTCGAATTCAGGCGTGGCTCCCAAAGCGGCCTGGGCGATCGACACGTGCAGGTCGGCGTGCAGCTCTTCACCCGAGCGCGTGAAGACGTCATCGGGACGGACCGCCAAGTGCACGTACAGGTCGCCTGGAGGGCCGCCCCGCGGCCCGGCCGGCCCGCGGCCCGACAGGCGCAGCGTCGACGCATGGTCGACGCCGGCGGGCACGTCGACGGTGAAGGTGCGGGCCTCGGAGACGCGCCCGTCACCGCGGCAATCCGAGCACGGGCTCGAGATCACCTCGCCGCTCCCGCCACAGCGCCGGCACGGCACCGCCGTCACCACCTGGCCCAGGATCGATTGGCGCACCCGGTGGAGCTCGCCGGCCCCTTGACACTCGGTACACCGCATGGCCGTGGTTCCGGCCCGGGCACCGGTCCCCTCGCACGCGGCGCAACGCACCGGTGTGTCCAGGTTCAGCTCACGCGACGTCCCGAAGACCGCCTCTCTGAAGGCCAGCTCGAGCACGATCTCGGTGTCATCACCACGAACGGGGCCCCCGCGACGCCTGGCCCCGGCGCCAGACCCACTGAAGAAGGCGTCGAACAGGTCTCCGAGACCGCCGCCGAAAAGATCGCCTGCTCCGGGCATCGATGCGTCCGCGCCCTCGGGCCCGTAGCGGTCGTAGCGCGCCCGCCGCTCGGGATCGCGCAGAACCTCGTAGGCGCTCGACACCTCCTTGAAGCGAGCCTCGGCGGCCGCGTCGCCTCCCGTGCTGTCGGGGTGCAGCTCGCGGGCCATGCGCCGATAGGCCCGTTTGATGTCGGCGTCCGACGCCTGCGGGGTGACGCCCAAGAGCGCGTAGTAGTCAGTCGCCATCGCCGACGTCCCCCCGTCGCTTGGCGGCACCGCTTCTGGTCTTGGACCGGCCCGTCACGGAGCGTCCTGTGGACGTGCTGGCGCCGAGGTGCTCGCCCAGTTGCTCGCCCACGAGCTCCACCGCGGCCAACGCACGCGGATAGTGCATCCGGGTGGGACCGACCACGCCGATCGTGCCGGCCACCTCACCCTCGATTGCCACGGGCGCCAACACCAGCGCGCACGCGGCGAGGGGCTCGAAGCCGTGCTCGGCGCCGATGGCCACCGACAGTCCGCGGTCGAGGATGTCCTCGATGAGCTCCACCACGACCAGCTGCTGCTCCAGGATCGACAGCACCGACCGCACCGTCTCGACGGCATCGAACGCCGACGCCATGCGCGACGAGCCTCCGACGAAGACGTGGTCGGGCTCACCGGTCGCGCCGAGCTGACCGAGCGCGTCGACACCACAGGCAACGACGGCGTCGAGCGAAGGGTTGTCGCGGATCTCGGGCACCGAGCCCGGGTTCGCCAGGGTGCCGCCCCTCGTATTGCCATTGAGATGGCTGGCGGCGTCGGCGAGCAGGTCGTCGGAGGTGTCAGACGGCAGATCGAGCGTGCGCTTCTCCACGGCCCCGTCCGACAGCACGACGACCAGGAGGGCGAGACGCGGCGAGAGCCCCACCAGCTGCACCGACCGGATCGTGGCCGACTCGTGGCGGGGGCCGACGATGACCGCGGCATAGTCGGTGAGCCCGGCCAAGAGACCGCTCGTCCGACCGAGCAGGTCCTCGACCTCACCGTGCACATGCGCGAAGAAGCTCCGCACCTCGTGACGCTCGTGGGGGCCCAGGGCCCCGGTTCGGCCGAGGTGGTCGACGAAGAAGCGGTAGCCCTTGTCCGTGGGGATCCTTCCCGCACTGGTATGGGGTTGCGCGAGGTAGCCGTCGCGTTCGAGCGCCGCCATTTCGCTGCGCACCGTGGCCGACGACACCTCGACGCCGGGATTCCCCGTGATGTGGGCGGATCCGACAGGCTGTGCGGTCTCGATGTACTCCGAGACCACCGCGTTGAGGATGGCGGCCTTCCGGTGATCGAGATGGGTGTCGGCGTCGGCTTCGGCGTCGGCTTCGGCCTGGTCAACAGGGGCCGCGCTCTGTCGCGTCGTGGGCTTCGCCACTTGCCGCGATGGGCGCGTCGTGCCGAGATTGCGCTCGTCGGGCTTGGTCCGGTTGGCCTTCATGGTCCTGGCAGTCGAGTCTACCGAGTGCTACCTCGCTCCCACCGGCTGTGCCCCGGGTGCCGTGCCGGGGGTCTCTGGCTCCAGGATCGCTGTCCCAGGGTGGCGTGCCGGGGTTTCCCGACCCACCCGTGTCAGAGCCTCCCGGACCGCCTCCGGGGCCGGCTTCTGGGGCGTGCTTCTGGGGCGTGCTTCTGGGGCGTGCTTCTGGGGCGTGCTTCTGGGGCGGGCTTCGGTGGCGGGTCGCCGAGTCGCGTGCACGCACCTCGACGGTGCACGAGGGACGGTCCCGTCGATCAGTCCTCGAGGCGCAGCGCCGAGATGAAGGCCTCCTGGGGGACTTCGACCCGCCCGATCGACTTCATCTTCTTCTTGCCCTTCTTCTGCTGCTCGAGGAGCTTGCGCTTGCGGCTGATGTCGCCGCCGTAGCACTTGGCGAGAACGTCCTTGCGCTTGGCCTTGACCGTCTCGCGGGCGATGACCCGGCCTCCCACCGCGGCCTGGATGGGCACGTCGAAGAGCTGGCGCGGGATGAGCTCGCGCAGCTTGTCGGTCATGCGGCGGCCATAGGTGTCGGCCTGCGAGCGGTGCACGACGGTGGAGAACGCGTCCACGGGCACGTGATTGATGAGAAGGTCGACCTTGACGAGATTGGCGCTCTGATAGCCGTCGGCCTCGTAGTCGAGGCTGGCGTACCCCTTGGTCCGGCTCTTCAACTGGTCGAAGAAGTCGACGACCACTTCGGCGAGGGGGATGCGATAGATGAGCTCGAGGCGTTCGGGCGACAGGTACTCCATGTGGTCGAGATCGCCTCGTTTGGACTGGCAGAGCTCCATGACCGTCCCGATGTACTCCGACGGCACGATGATCGTCGCCCGCAGGATGGGCTCGTCGATGTGGTCGAGCCGGCTGGCGTCGGGCATCTCGCTCGGGTTCTCGAAGCGCATGTCGCCGCCGTCGGTCAGATGAGCCACATAGGCCACCGAGGGCGCCGTGGCGATGAGCGACAGGTCGAACTCGCGCTCGAGGCGCTCCCGCACGATCTCCATGTGCAAGAGGCCCAGGAATCCGCAACGGAATCCGAACCCCAGTGCCCCTGAGGACTCGGGCTCGAAGGTGAAGCTCGAGTCGTTCAGCCTGAGCTTCTCGAGCGCCTCGCGCAGCGCCGTCAGCTCGTCGCCGTCGATCGGGTACAGCCCGCAGAACACCATGGGCTTGGGGTCGCGGTACCCGGCCAGGGGGTCCGGGGCGGGGTGCACGGCGTCGGTGACGGTCTCGCCCGAGCGGGCCTGGCCCACGTCCTTGATCCCCGCGATCAGGTAGCCGACCTCGCCCGGGCCGAGCTCGTCGACCGCGGTGGGGACGGGCATGCGCACGCCGATCTCCTCGACCTCCTCGGAGAATCCGGCCTGCATGTAGCGGACCTTGGACGCGGTCCGGAGCACGCCGTCCATGACCCGGATCGAGCTCACGACTCCCCGGTACTGGTCGTAGGCCGAGTCGAAGATGAGCGCTCGCAGAGCCGCGTCGGGGTCGCCCGAAGGAGAGGGCACCCGCTCCACGACGGCGTCGAGGAGCTGCTCGACCCCTGCCCCTGTCTTCGCCGAGATCCGCAGGATCGACTCGGCGGGGATGCCGAGGACGCGCTCGATCTCGGCCGCGTACTTGTCGGGCTCAGCGGCGGGCAGGTCGATCTTGTTGAGCGCAGCGACGATCTCGAGGTCGTGCTCGAGGGCCTGGTAACAGGTGGCGAGCGTCTGAGCTTGGATGCCCTGGGACGCGTCGACGAGCAGGACGGCTCCCTCGCAGGCGGCCAGCGACCGGCTCACCTCGTAGCCGAAGTCGACGTGGCCGGGGGTGTCGATGAGATGCAGAACGTGGTCCTTGAAGCGGACCCGCACGTTCTGGGCCTTGATGGTGATGCCACGCTCACGCTCGAGGTCCATCGAGTCGAGGTACTGCTCGCGCATGAGGCGCGGGTCGACGGCATGGGTCAGCTCGAGGATGCGATCCGACAGGGTCGACTTCCCGTGGTCGACATGACTGATAATCGAGAAATTGCGGATGAGGTTAGGGCTGAGCACGACATGTCGAGCGTACCGGCGCAGGGATCGGCTCCAGGTCCCCGAGGAAGCGACGACGCCGGTCCTGCTAGGCTCGCGCCTCTGGTGGTGCCTGGTGGCCCCACCGGTCCGGACCGGATTCTCGGCCCGGCCAGGAGCACTCTCCCATCACCTCGATCGTCGACGGGCCGCCTACAGCGGAGCACGTCCCGGAGCAGCGAAGAGCCACATGGCCAACATTCGAAGCCAGATCAAGCGCAACCGCCAGAACGAGCGGCGCCGGCTGAGCAACAAGTCGGTGCGTTCGGAGATCCGCACGCGGACGAAGACCGCCGTCACGGCTGTCGACACCGGAGCCGACGACGCGGCCGAGGCCACGCGGGCCGCGGTGAGGCGCATCGACAAAGCCGCCGCGCAGGGCGTCATCCACAAGAACCAGGCTGCCAACCGCAAGTCCCGGCTCATGCGGCGGGCCAACGCGGCGAACGAGGCCTGAGGCTCAGGACCTTCGTCGCGACCCTGTCGCGACAGGACGACGCGTCGACTCTCGGGCCGCACCCAGCCGGCTGAGACGGCCCACGAGCACCTCGAGCACCGTCTCCGACGGCAGCGCGCTGCGCCCCCGGACATCGAGGTCGGCATCCGCCAGCAGGGTCACGGCTCGGCTGATCCCGCTCGGGCCCAACCGCCGACCCTGCTCGAGCGCCTTCCGGGCCGGAAAGCTGCTGCGCATCCCAAGGCGCGCCGCGGCTTCATCGGGAGTGGTGACGCCTGACCCATCGAGGCGGAGCATGGCCTGGTAGTGGCGATGGATGATCGCCAGGACCTGCAGAGGATGTAGTCCACCCGCACCGAACAGTCTCCGTAGAGCGGCGAGGGCGTCGGCGGTGTTGCCGTTGTCGATGGCATCGGTGAGATCCCATGGGGCGACCGAGCCTGCCTCCCCCAAGAAGGGCTCGAGCTTCTCGATGTCGATGGACGCGCCTTCGCCATAGGCGGCCGCCAGCGCGTCGAGGAGGCCCCGCAGCCGACTCATGTCGCCACCCAGGTGCTCTCCGAGCTTGGACCCGGCGCGGGCGTCGAGCTTGACCGGCGCGTCGTGCAACCGATCGACGAGCCACTGCGTGCGGGCGCGACCGGTTCCGACCGACGTGTCGACGATCAGACCCTGACGTTCGACCGCCTTGACGAGGGCGGCGGGGATCGTGCCGCTTCCCGCCCCCAGGACCAAGGTCACGCCGGGCAGGGGGTCGTCGAGACAGGCCACGAGACGGGCCGCGTCGGCAGCGACCAGTCGCCCGGCGTCGCGCAGCACCACGATCCGCCGATCGGTGAGAAACGGAGGTGTCGTCAACGCGTCGACGACCGTGGCGACGTCGAGCTCCTCGGCAGAAGGCCCGCCCAGCTCCTCGACGACCATGGAGAGGTCGTACTCACCGACGAGGCGGCCCAGCAGGTCGTGCAGGTGCTGCCCCACGAGCGATGCGTCGTCTCCCCGAACGAGGTAGGCGGGTTTCGGGGTGCCACCGGCCGGCGACGTCGCCGGCGACGTCGTGGCGCGTGGGGCAGCAGTTTTCGAGGCACCGGTGGCGCGGGCGGGGCTCATGCCGCCTCGAGCACCGCAGCCAGCGCGTCGCAGACCCGGCGGGTCCCGGCGACGTCATGGACCCGCACGATGCGGCAACCGAGTGAAACGCCGAGGGCGGCCGCGGCGAGCGATGCCTCGTGGCGATTGTCGATGTCGAGGTCGAGCGTCGCGCCGAGGAAGGGTTTGTTCGAAGCCGAGAGGAGCAGGGGGTAGCCCAGATCGGCGAGGACGCCTGACGCCCGCAGCAGCTCGAGCGATTGGGCCGATGTCTTGCCGAGGTCGAGCCCGGCGTCGAGCACGATCTGATCGGCCCCCACACCCGCCGTGCGCGCCCGGGCGGCGCGTTCGGTGAGAAGGTCCCGCACCGACGCCACGACGTCGTCGTACTCGGGATCGGGATCGGGGATGCGGGGCCCGATCCTGATATGCGTGGCCACCACCGTTGCGCCCGCCGTGGCCGCGACCGGGAGGTAGTCGGGATCGGCGAACCCGCTGATGTCGTTGCCCATGACGGCCCCGGCGACGTAGGCAGCACCGGCGACCGACGCCCTCCATGTGTCGATCGACAAGGGCACGTCGACCCGGTCGTGCAGGGCTTCGATCGCCGGGATGACACGGTCGAGCTCCTCGGCCTCGCTCACCTCGGGGCCCGGGCCCGCCTTCACTCCTCCGACGTCGAGGATGTCGGCTCCCTCTGACACCAGATGATCGGCCCGCTCCACCAGCGCATCGAGCGAGAACGTGGCGCCCTTGTCGTAGAAGGAGTCAGGTGTCCGGTTCAGGATGCCCATGACCAGAGCTCGTGTGGCGACATCAAACGTCCGGTCACCGAGGCGGAGGTGCACCGCGTGAACCTACACGCCGGCCGTGACGTCGTCGCCGGGGCGGATCTCGGCGCCGCGTCGTGCTGGAAACTCAGAACAAGCGGGTGGCCAGCGCTCTGCGGTACGGCGCGGTGCGAGGGTCGTCGGGCCTGAGCGTCTCGAGGAGGTCGAGGAACTCCTGGCGTGCCTGCTCGTCTTCTTTCACCTTGGGCAACAGCGCGTCGAGCAGCACGTCGACGCCGTCAGCCGGGACTTCGACCTGCTGGGCGGCCAAGCGGGCCTCGGCAGCGACCTGGCGAGCCTCGGGCGTTTCCGGAATGCGGGCCAGCAACGGCAGCGCCTCTTCGGGATCGCCGCGCTCGACGAGGAGTCGCGCCAGGCCGACGACGGCTCCGGGATGATCGGGCTCGAGCTCGAGGGCTCGCCGCAACGACTCCTCGTCCCCGGCGGCGACCAGCGTGTCGGCCTCTGACGGCAGCGGTGCGAGACGTTCGACGAATTCGGTGATCTGAGGCTCGGGGACGGCGCCGATGAACCCGTCGACGACTTGACGGTCCTTGAGGGCGAAGACCGCCGGGATCGACTGGACCTGGAAGGAGGCGGATATGCGCGGGTTCTCGTCCACATTGACCTTCACGAGCTCCACCGATCCGGCCTTGGCCTCGACGGCCTTCTCCAGGATGGGTCCTAGGGTGCGACAGGGGCCGCACCACGGCGCCCAGAGGTCCACGACGACGGGGACCTGCTCGGAGCGCACGAGAACGTCCTGCTCGAAGGTGGCATCAGTGGCGTCGATCACGCAGAGGACGATACCGGGTGCCGATCGCAGCTCAGGTCGTCGCGGACGCGGGGGGTAGCGTTCCTCCCATGACGACTGCCGACCTCGTCGACGGCGTCGAGGGCATCGACGCCCCCGCGGTGACGGCGTGGTTCTCGTCACATGTTGCGGGCAGCGTGCCCCCGCTGTCGTTCGAGCTCATCGCCGGAGGCCGTTCAAATCTCACCTACCGGGTCGCCGACTCGTCGGGGGGTTTCTATGCCCTGCGCCGGCCGCCGCTCAGCCACGTCCTCCCCACCGCGCACGACATGGCCCGCGAGTACCGCGTCATCACGGCAGTCGGGCCGACGGCGGTTCCGGTGCCCGAGACCTTCGGGCTCTGTGAGGACCCGGACGTCAACGGGCAACCCTTCTACGTCATGGAATTCGTGGACGGGCACATCATCAGAGACGCACGTGCCGCGAAGCACGACCTCGACGACGAGGGGCGCCGGCGAGCCGGCGAGTCCCTGGCCGACACGCTGGCGGCGCTCCACGCGGTGGACGTCGATGCCGTCGGGCTCGGGGACTTCGCCAAGCGCGACGGGTACATCGAGCGCCAACTGCGGCGGTGGTACGAGCAGTTCCGCAACTCTCAGGTCGAAGGGCTCGACACGGCGACAATCGTCGCAACCGTGCACGACCGGCTGTCGGCCCAGATCCCCGTGCAAGTGGGGACCTCGATCGTCCATGGCGACTATCGCCTCGACAACACGGTGCTCGGCCCCGACGGCAATGTGCGCGCCGTGCTCGACTGGGAGATCTGCACACTCGGCGACCCCCTCGCCGATGTCGGGCTCCTGATGGTGTATTGGACGGATCCCGGTGACGAGGCGGCCCTCCTCGGCGTCACGCCCACCACGGTGCCGGGATTTCCCAGCCGGGCCGAGATGCGAGCCCGCTACGCGGCGGCGTCGGGACGCGACCTTCGCCACCTCGACTTCTACGTCGCCTTCGGCTACTGGAAGCTGGCCTGCATCATCCAGGGCGTCTACGCGCGCTACGTCGGTGGCGCGACTGCCGGAGACAGGTCCAGTGTGGACGACTTCGGCCACAGCGTGGTGCGATTGGCGGAGATGGCGCAGGCCGCGCTGGACGCGTCGTGAGCGAGGGTCGCGCCCGGTGACGCTGTACGAGCGACACGGGGATCGCAGCCTCGACCGTCCGGTGCTGGTGGTGGCGCTCGACGGCTGGGTGGACGCCGGGCTGGGCGCCGACGGGGCCATCACAGCGCTGCTCTCCGCCGACGCCACCGAGCTCGTCGCCACGTTCAACGGCGAAGAGCTCATCGACCAACGCGCCCGTCGTCCCGTGGTGCACATCGCGCACGGTGTCAACGAAGGGCTCACGTGGCCCGTCATCCAGCTCCGGGTGGGCACCGATCGCATGGGCGCCGACGTCTGCTACCTCGTGGGCCCCGAACCCGACTTCCGGTGGCCCTCGTTCGTCGCCTCGGTCGTGACCCTCGCAACGCAGCTCGGGGTCAGATTGGTCGTGGGATTAGGCGCGTTCCCCGCTCCCGCTCCCCACACCAGGCCCGTCCGGCTGGCCGCGACCGCGCCTCGCGAATCGGCCGACCTGGTGGCGCGCGTCGGCATCGTCCAGGGAGACATCGACGTGCCCTCAGGGGTCTGGGGCGCCCTCGAGCTCGCCTTCGGGGAGGCCGGGGTCCCGACGGTCGGGTTGTGGGCCCGCGTCCCGCACTACGTATCGGGGATGGCCTTTCCCTCGGCCAGCGCGGCCTTGCTCGACGGCCTCGCCGAGGTGGGCGACCTGTCGGTTGACTCGACTGACCTGCACACCGCAGCCGATGCGTCGCTCCAGCAGGTCGACGACCTCATCGCCAAGAGCGCCGAGCACACGGCCATGGTGCGTCAGCTCGAACGGAGCGTGGATGCGGCCGAGGGCAATCCCCTCGACGTGGGCACGCTGCCGACCGGTGACGAGCTCGCCGCCGAGCTCGAACGGTACCTACGCGACGAACGCAGCGACGGCAGCCCTCCCGACGAGCTCTGAGCGCCCCTGACACGCAGTGCCCGATGCGACGGGAGTTTGTCCGGGGCTACTGGATGGCCAGGAGGTCGACCACGAAGACGAGCGTCTCGTCGGGCGCGACGGCCGGGGCCTGGCCCGTGGCGCCGTAGCCCAGCGCGGGGGGAATCACGATCTCGCGCCGGCCCCCCACCTTCATGCCCACGATGCCCTGGGCGAAGCCGGGCACCACGCCGTTGAGCGGGAACGACGATGGCTGGCCGCGGGACCAACTCGAGTCGAAGTCCTTGCCGTTGGTGTAGTCGGCACCCACGTACTGCACCTCGACGGTGTCCGACGCCGTCGCCGTCGCCCCCGTGCCCACCACGAGGTCCTTCGTCTCGAGGCTGGTGGGAGCAGGTGTGGTGCCGGAGCCGATGACGGGCTCGGTCTTCAGGTCCGTGGCACCCGCCACGGCGGGCGGATTCGCCGCGGTGGCCGAGCTCCCCGGACTGCTGCCACCACCGGACGCCGTAGGACTCCCGGACGGCGTCGACGGGGACGATCCTGCGGGCGTGGTCGACCCGCACGCGCTCAGCACGAGACCGGCCACAATTGCCACGGGAACAAGGAATCGACGCACGGCGGGCAGACTACCCACTGGGCGCGGGGCAACGGTTGCACCGAGGGCGCGCTCCGGGCGCGTACTGGGGGTACGTGGTGGACGCTTCACGGATCTACAGCGTCGGGGACGCCCGGCGTCGTGCGGCCCGGGCCGTCCCCCGGGCACTCTTCGACTACATCGACGGTGGCGCCGAAGACGAGGTCACGCTTCACAACAATGCGCAGGCGTTCCGCGAGACCACGTTTCGTCCCCGCATGGCAACCGCAACGGGAGAACCTCGAATCTCCACGTCCCTGCTCGGCACTCCCCTGTCGATGCCCGTCCTCCTGGCGCCGTGCGGCTTGGTGCGCTTCATGCACCCCGAGGGCGCGCCCGCGGTGGCCCGGGCCGCCTCGGCGATGGGCATCATGTCGGTGCTCAGCACGGTCGCCGGATCGTCGCTCGAGGAATACGCGACGTCGGCCCCCGGCCCCAAGTGGTTCCAGCTGTACTCCCCGGGCGGTCGCGACCAGACCGAGGAGCTCGTGGGACGGGCCCAGCGCGCCGGCTACGGCGGACTCGTCGTCACCCTCGACACCCCCGCCCTCGGGCACCGCGAGCGCGACGTCCGCCACGGGGTGACCCAGCCGTTCCGGTTCACCGCCGCCAGTGCGGGTCGGCTGGTGGCACAGGTCGCGCTCCGGCCCCGATGGCTCGCCGGAATCGCCCGGGCCGAGATGAGGGCCCGCGCCGGCTCGAAAGGCGCGCTCGACCCGCCCGGCGCGACCGCGCCGGCCGGTTCATCCGTCGAAGCCCCGACGCCACGACTCGTCGCCATGGGCGCGTCGCCGTTCTCGTGGGACGACGTGCGCGGCATCCGCGACCAGTGGACCGGACCGCTCGCCGTGAAGGGTGTGCTGTCGTCGGATGACGCACGTCGCGCCGTCGAGGCGGGATGCGACGTCGTCATCGTGTCGAATCACGGTGGGCGCCAGCTCGACGGTGCTCCCGCCACCCTTCGGGTCCTCCCCGCCATCGTCGACGCGCTCGGGGGTTCGGCTGCGGTCGTGCTCGACAGCGGCGTCCGCCGGGGAAGTGACGTCGTGAAGGCTCTGGCAGCGGGAGCTGACGCTGTCATGATCGGGCGCGCCTATCTCTACGGGCTGGCCACGGGCGGGGAGGCCGGCGTGCGCCGGGTCCTCGAAATCCTCCGTACCGAGATGGTGCGCACCCTCAGCCTTCTGGGCTGCCCGTCGGTGTCGGCCCTCGACAGGAGCTGGATCGAACCGCCCGGTGGGATCTGACGCCAGGGCGGGCGTGAGCGGCGTCAGCGCCACCCCGGCGTGACGAGGGCGAGCCGGGTTGCGCCCGTCGCACCCGACGACAGCGCCGCACCGTGCACGTGGGTGGCGAGCCACATCCCTATACCGATGAGCACCGCGAACAACACGAACACGACCGCCAACGTCACATAGCGCGTGGTGGGGCTACCCGACTCGGCCCGCTGTGCCGAATGGAGGCGGGCCAGGTCGACCGCATCGAGAGCCCGCGGGCCTACCGAGCCGGCTTCCCCCGCCGGTCCATTGGCGAGCTCGTCGACGATGGCCTGCATCTCCGCGGTCGACGTGGCGGCATTGATGGCGAGCACTCGCCGTGTGTAGTCGTAGGCCTCGAGCTGGCCCGCCTCGAATTCGGCCAGGACCCGGCGCAAGAAGGGCTCGCGCGTCACGAGACCCTGGTCGGGATCGCCCCCGACGGGCCCGCCGGCAGGCTCGTCGGGGAGCGAGGATCCTTCTGCGCCCATCTCACAATTGTCGACCACTCCAGACGAGAACTGCAACGCTTTTCGGGCTCCATCCAGGCACGCTGGGGGCGCTCGCCACCCTGGGTGGGCCCATTGGCCTTCGGATATGGTGCGCCGATGCAAGTCGACGGGGGTATCGGGTTCGATCCGAGTGACGCGGTCGAGACGGCGCGACGGGCCGAGGATGACGGCTTTGACGGCCTGTGGTGCGCCGAGACGGGACACGACCCGTTCCTCCCCCTCCTCCTCGCCGCGGAGCACACCGAGAGGATCGAGCTCGGCACGGGCATCGCGGTGGCTTTCGCCCGCAACCCCATGAGCACGGCGGTCCTGGCCAACGATCTGCAGGCTTTCTCGAAGGGCCGGTTCATGCTGGGACTCGGCTCGCAGATCAAGCCGCACATCGAGAAGCGGTACTCCATGCCGTGGTCGCACCCTGCGCCCCGGATGCGCGAGTTCATCACCGCCATGCGGGCGATCTGGTCGGCGTGGCACGGCGGCACCAAGCTCGCCTTCAGGGGGGACTTCTACAAACACACGCTGATGACCCCGTTCTTCAATCCCGGGCCGAATCCCTACGGCGTTCCCAAGGTCTTTCTCGCCGCCGTGGGCCAGCTCATGACCGAGGTGGCGGGCGAGGTCGCCGACGGCCTCCTCGCACACGGCTTCACCACGGCGCGCTACATGCGTGATGTGACATTGCCCGCACTGGACCGGGGACTCGCCCGGGCCGGACGGACCAGGGCGGACTACGAGATCTCGTACCCGGCCATGATGGTCACGGGGACCAACGAAGCCGAGATGCAAGCCGCCACCCAGGCCGTCAAGGCGCAGCTGGCGTTCTATGCGTCGACGCCCGCCTACAAGCCGGTGCTCGACCTCCATGGGTGGGGTGACCTGTTCAGCGAGCTCAACACCTTGTCGAAGAGGGGTGAGTGGGTCCAGATGGCGGACCTCATCCCTGCCGACATGCTCGACGCGTTCGCGGTCTCCGGGGAGATCTCGGAGATCCCGGCCAAGGTGGTCGAGCGCTACGGGGGGATGGTGACCCGGGTGAGCTTCTACGCCCCGTACCGCATGAGCCACGAGGGCATCCAGGAGCTGTTGTCGGGATTCAGGGCAGCCTGAGCCGCTGGCGCCGCCCACCCGACGACGGCCGGGCGCGTCAGGTGACGAAGTTCACGAGCCGGGGCGGCCGGGCGACCACGCGGGAGGGCTCGGCCCCGCCCAGCGCTCCCACCACGCGCTCGGAAGCGGCGGCACGTCGCACGGCGTCGTCTTCGGTGATATCGGGTGAGACCTCGATCCGGTCGCGCACCTTGCCGTTCACCTGGACCACCATCGTGACGCTCTCGGAACGGGCCAGCTCCGGGTCGAACGACGGCCAGGACTGGGCGTGGACAACGGCTCCTGGCCCGTGCCGGCGCTCCCACGCCTCGGCGGCGAGGTGCGGGACCAAGGGAGCGAGCAGGAGCAACACCGCGTCGGCGGCGGCGTCGTTCGTCACCCGGTGCGGCCCTTCGGGCAAGTCACGTTGGTAACGCTGCAGCACGTGTGAGAATTCCATGCAGGCCGAAACCGAGGTGTTGAACGACCACCGCTCGAGGTCGTCACTCACCTTGGCGATCAGCTGGTGGGTAGCCCGACTCATCTCGACGTCCGGCGCCGAGGGGTCACCTTCACGGCAGATGCTCGGGCTCTCGACGGTAAGGCGCCAGATGCGGTCAAGGAATCGACCACACCCCTCGATGACGTTGTCGGTCTGATCCGTCCAGTCCAGGTTGTCGCCCGGAGGCCCGGCGAAGAGATGGAAGAGGCGCAGCGCATCGGCGCCCACGGTGTCGAAGTACCGGGACGGCGTAACGAGGTTTCCCCTGGACTTCGACATCTTCTTGCCGTCCATCCGGATCATGCCCTGGGTGAACAGCCGGCTGAACGGCTCCCGCGGCACACCGGGCGCCAATCCGACGTCGATGAGGGCCCGGGTGTAAAAGCGTGCATAGAGAAGGTGCAGGATGGCGTGCTCGATACCGCCGATGTACTGGTCGACCGGCATGAAGTGCCGGGCCAGGGCGGGGTCGAAGGGTGCGTCGTCGGACCAGGGATCGCAAAATCGCAGGAAGTACCATGACGAGTCGACGAAGGTGTCCATCGTGTCGGTCTCGCGCTCGGCCGGGCCCCCGCACTTGGGACACGTCACGTAGCGAAAGGTCGGGTGGCGCTTCAGGGGGGATTCGCCCGTAGGGAGGAACTCGACGTCGTCAGGGGCGAGGACCGGCAGCTGGTCCTCGGGAACTCCGACGATCCCGTCCACCGGACAGAAGACAACCGGGATCGGGCATCCCCAGTAGCGCTGACGCGACACCAACCAATCCCGCAGGCGGTAGTTCACGGTGCGCTTGCCGATCCCGCGCTCCTCGAGCCAGACCACGGCACGTTCCTTGGCGGCGGCGACGTCCAGACCGTCGAGGAAGCCCGAGTTGATCTTGACGCCGTCACCGGTCCACGCGCCATCGTCAAAGTCGTCGGGGGGTTGCGTCGTGCGCACGACAGGAAGGCCGTGGGCGCCGGCGAAGTCCCAGTCCCGGTCGTCTTCGGCGGGCACGGCCATGATCGCCCCCGTCCCGTAGCGCATGAGGACGTAGTCGGCCACAAAGACAGGTATCGCTTCGTCGGTGAACGGGTTCACGACGTGGCCACCGGTGAAGGCACCTCGCTTGGCCAGGACGTCGGTGCCGTGCTCCGAGGTGCGGTCGAGCTCGCTCCGGGACGCCGCCGAAGTGCGCAGACTCTCGACCTCGGCGCGTTGGGCCGGCGTCGTGAGCACATCGACGAGCGGGTGTTCGGGCGCGACGACGGCGTAGGTCATCCCGAAGCTCGTGTCCGGCCGCGTCGTGAAGACGCGGAGCACGAGGTCCTCGTGTCCCTCGCCCACGACCTGCAGGTCGAACTCGACCCCCTCAGATCGCCCGATCCAATTGCGTTGCATGGTCTTGACGCGCTCGGGCCAGTCCAGCTCGTCGAGTGCGTCGAGCAGCTCGTCGACGTAGGCGGTGGTACGGAAGAACCATTGCTCGAGCTCGCGCTGGATCACGAGGTCGCCGGAGCGCTCGCAGGTCCCGTCGGCCAGGACTTGCTCGTTGGCCAACACCGTCTGGCAGCCGGGGCACCAATTGACCGGGGCCAGGGCGCGATAGGCCAGGCCGGCCTCGAGGAGCCTCAGGAAGATCACCTGGTTCCAGCGGATATAGGACGGGTCGTGGCTCCGGACCTCTCGCCGCCAGTCGTAGACCGCACCGAGTCGCTTCACGCTCCCCTTGAGCTCGGCGATACGGGCCTCGGTGAAGGTGCGCGGGTGCTCGCCGGTGCGGATGGCGGCGTTCTCGGCGGGAAGGCCGAAGGAGTCGAAGCCGAATGGTGAGAGCACGGCGAATCCCTGCATGGTGCGGTGCCGGACCAGCAGGTCGCCCAAGGTGTAGTTCCGGACGTGGCCCTGGTGGGCGGGCCCGCTCGGATACGGATACATGCACAGGACGTACTGGGAAGGGCGCGGGTCGTCGGCGTCGACCTCGTAGAGGTGGCTGTCAGCCCAGCGCTGCTGCCACTTGAGCTCGACTTCCTGCACGTCATAGGGCCGCGCCATGCCCCGATTCTAGGGAGCCGGGCCCACCACCCAGGACACCGTCCCGGTTGTCCCGCGGCGTCGACCGTGGATCAAAACACTGTCGGGACCGGCGGTCGCAGCGGTGCGGACCCTCGGAGTTGCGCCAAGCAGGCTGATAACGTGGCGAGTCGTCCCCGGGGGCGTAGCTCAGTTGGTAGAGCGCTTGACTGGCAGTCAAGAGGTTCGAGGGTTCGAGTCCCTTCGCCTCCACTTTGTGGTGTCGCGCGACATTGGAGACAGATGTCGCGAGACACCGTAGACACCCGGGTCATTCCTGGGGTTGGTAATCCCGGGTCGGATCCAAGGTGAGGCGACGCAGCCGGCCGCCGGGTTGAGGACCCGTACGTCGCGCCCGCTTCCGGCACTGGTGGGCCATCTCCCGGGCCACGACCCTGCGGCCTGCGTCACGCGATGTCGGAGAAGATGTCGTCGAGCGACTCCTCGGTGCGTTCCGTTTGACCCACCAAGGCCGGCCGGTCACGAGAGAGGGGCGTACCCTGCCGGTTGCCGATGCGCTGCCACATGAGCAAGAGGCCACGCACCATGACCACCATCAGGAGCACGAGGATCAGGAACGTGAGGATCAGATCGACGGCTGTGGAGTCGGGCGGATAGCCGCCCACCAACAGCGTGCGAACCCCCCACATGCCGAGGACGACGACGCCTACGGTCCCGATCACCTCCTTGAACTCCCGGGTGATCACGCCGTACAGACCGGCGATGGCGATGAAGGCGATGATGAGCACGATGAGCGTCTGGAGGTAGAACGGCCGGGTCAGGTCGACCGTGGTGGCCAGTGCCATTTGCGCCCCGACGAACCGATACGTTCCCTTCACGTCCCGGGGGGTGGCCACGTCGAAGCGCGGGAGCTGCTCATCGAAGCTCACGTCGAGTTGGTCGCGGGCAGATCGAGCCGGGACAGGGACGACCTGTCCACTCGCAGTCTTGTCGGCCACCCCCACTCCCACGAGCATCTGGTAGTGGTCGAAGGGGTAGGACCCGAGGCTCCCCTCGATGGGCAACGTGACCGAGGAGTCGAACTCGCCACTCGCGGGCACCGCCACATCCTGCGACGGTGGAGCACCGTCAGAGCCGCGAGGATCCGACCGCAAGGAAAAGAGCTGGAGGTCCTCGCCGCTGCCGCAGTTGGCCGAGCACGTGCGGTCCCCCGTCACCGCCACGGTGACCGTCTGACTGGGCTCGTCGATTCCCACCAGGCGGAGGTTGACCGCCGTGGTCGAACGCTGGTTGGCCGCTGGGACTGACAGGTGGAAGGCGTCGGCGGCGACTGGGTGCTTCAGGCTGCCCGCCATGGAGGCGACGGCGAACGGCATGGCCAGGACGGCCGTCACCACAGCCAGCACGAGGAGGCCGAAGCCAACCCGATCGAGCGCCGTCCGTCCCCTACGGGCGTCGCGGACGCTGGTGGCCGGTCCACCTGTGTCGTCGTAGCGCACAGGAGGGTTATCGACGGCCGCCCCGGTGTGGTTGAGCGCCTGCGTGGGCCTCAGATGCTCCCAGGCGGCGCCCACGATCCGCACACAATCGGTGGACCCGTCGATCAACGGCGCTTCCTCGTCCGTTGCACACGGAGGTCGGGCCGGCCCGCGACCACACAGAACGGGTGATCCCCTGGGTGGCAGCCCAAGGGTCACAGGTTGCTCTCCTTCCCTACCAGTAGGTGGCGACGGGACGGATCTCGATGGCGCCGCCGTGACGTGCGGCCGGGATGCGCGATGCCAGGTCGATCGCGGCATCGAGATCGTCGGCCTCGAAGATGAAATAGCCGCCAGCGCCGTCGCTCAAGTACGGACCCTTCCGGATCGCGGTCTCGCCATCCTTCACCTGCACGGTGGTGGCGTCCTTTGGCAGTCCGAGTGTGAGGCCAGGTGAGACACCCGGCGAGTTGTTGAGCGCGCCGTAGTCCCTGTAGATGGCCTTCTGCTCATCATCGGACAGTGTGGCCCAGGCTTCTGGATCGGTCGGCAACGGTGTCGTGCCCGGTAGATGAGAAGTACGTACTGCATAGCGCCTCCAAGTGTTCATTCAACACTCGTTATGACGGACGAGGAGCCGAAGATGTGACCGGGGTTAGGGCGAGAGCGGCAAGGGCGGTAAGGCGACCGGTACTCGGTGCGATCTCAACCGGTCGACGCAACGGCCTCGGCGAATGCCTCAGATGGTGATAGACCGCCGAGTGTTCGTCGAGGGCGGCCGTTGAGTTCTCGAGCGATCCTCGCTGCCACGGGCTCTTGGGATCAAAGAAGTAGATCGAGCTGACGTCTCACGTACCGAAGCTCAGTTCACGGCGGTACTACCTCACCACGTCGGCCACCCCGGTGGGAGGACTCCGGTGGGAGGGTCGTTCTGTGCAACTCCAGGTGGCGAACCCAACGATGCCAGGAGTTGTGAGGCGTTCGCCCCGAAGGCGGTGGAGTTGGCGCCCGAGAACTGTCCGGCGTCGCTAGCCATACTGGTGCCGTCGCCCGACGGATCGGCCCAGCCCGTTTCGATGCCGTCCGGACCCTCGTACATGGTGCCGAGAACTGTCCCCGCCGTCACCGACTGGCCCACGGTGACCGTTGGGTCGATGTCCTCGGCGGCGTAGATGACGAGCCCACCCGCCGGCCCGTCGCTCAGGCGATAGCTGATAAAGGTGTCACCAGGCCAACCGGCGTTGACCGTGCTCAGCACCACGCCGTCGCCGATGGCGTAGATGGGGCCGTACCCGCTGTAGTCAACTCCTTGGTCGATTCGTTCGGGCGTGAGGGCGCTGATGGCGCGGAGAGGGTCCGCGTAGGAGCCCGGTGAAGACTCAACCGTCACGTTGATCGGATGGGTCGCGGCAGCGGCCTGGGCGGCGGCAGCCTGGGCGGCGGCAGCCTGGGCGGCGGCAGCCTTGGCTGCCATGGCCTCCTCCTCGGCGGCCTCGGCAGCCTGACGCTGTCGCGCCGCGGTCGCGAGCGAAGCCTGCAGATTGCCCTGGGCCTGACCGAGCAAAGTGTCGTCACGGGTGAGGGCTGCTTGGGCGCTCTGACGCGCGCCAGCCAGCTCCTGCACGCTGGCTTCGGCCTGCGACTGGGCCGAGCGCAGCTGTGCTTCTGCGGACTGGGCATGCTGCGCATCGACCTCGACGGCGTCGATGGCGTTACTAAGCCCCTCTGTAGCGACGTGCGTGTACTGCTGCTCGGCCGCCATCGCAGTCATGTTCCCCGCGTCGAACAATGCCAATGTCAGATTGTTGTCGGCTCCGCTCATGTAGCTGTTGAGGGCGAGCTGGCGAAGGACTCCTGTCGCCCGCGCCTCAGCGCGTCGATCAGCTCCGAGATGCGCACGGGCCGCTTCGAGTTGAGCGCCCACGGCGGCCTCGTGAATTTGAGCCTGGTCGTAGCTGACGACCAGCTGTTGGACCAGCGCACCATCTTGGGCGATGCGAGATCCTAGCTGCGCGACCTTTGTTCGGTCCGAGTTCACGTCGGCCGATGCGGGGGCAGGGAGGAGCGCGATCGTCGCTGTCAGAGCCGCGCCGACCGTGACGACCCGAACAAAGGTCCGACCAGTCCCGCGGCTACGTCGCATTTGCCGCCGGTGGCGGGCGTTGGCTACCCGAGTCCGGCTTCTTCTGGGCATAACGAACAGCAACGTTATTCCGTGCGAAACCTCAAAGTCCATGTTCACAGCGCTGGCTCCGTCTTCCGAGGCGGCCCGCGGGGAAGAAGAGACTGAGCCTGAGCGTGTGATCGTGACCGACGAGCAAATAGGGAAAACCATCGGCTTCTGATCGTGAGTGCCCCCGAACGGCTAAGAGGAGCCCTTGTGGAGTCCTCGCCCGCCGGACATTTGGGGACACCCTCAAGAGCCTGAATTATGGACCTTTAGAGGATCCCCTATCGGTGATCATCCAACATCGCCGGAGGCGTTCAAACAACCCATTGCTCGTTCGTGCTGGGACTCACTGAGCACGTCGCAAGCATGGGAGCCTGGGCTGGACGTCACATGTCGACGAATCAAGAACCATCGGTGGCTGGCTAAGCGGAAGCGTGCCAGCGTCACTACGCTTACCGCATTCCGACCTGCTCGTACGGGTCGCACTCGCGACGAGAGACGAAGGAGCAAGAGTGGACCATGACTAGCGAACATTGGAAGGACGAACCCGAGGCCGAGGACTTTCCCTCCGCTGAGTCTTATCTCACCCTGCTCGTTGGCCTCCCCGCGGCCAGCAAGTTGGCTAAGGCCTTACGCAAGCAAAAGGTGCTGTCGCACTTCGCGGCCAAGGATATCCTGCGTGCCTCCGGTTTGCCGTTGCTCCCTGCCGATGACTCTGAGGTTTCCTCCGACCTCGAAAAGATCAAGCACGGTGAGAAGCTGTCACCGGTTCTTTTGATTGAAGGAGCACCTTTGTGGGTCGCTGACGGTTATCACCGCGTGTGCGTGAGTTATCACCTCAACGAGAAGACACCCGTGCCGTGCCGGATCGTCTCTCGTTCGGCCTAAGCAATTCACCCGCTGCACGCGGGGCTTGTGGTTCGCGTTTTTGTTGCGGCTGAATTCTCCCGTCATGAAGGTCCGAGGCTGACCCCGCACGAGGTAGCGATGACAACGAGGCAAGTAACACCCACGAGGGGCCCGCTCGCCCGTTACGAGCAGGGCGTCATCGACCGCATCAACAACTTCAACGACCCGCGCCAGGAGTGGCGCCGCCTCTGTTCGGAACTGCTCGGCACGTTCCTCCTCGTGTTGGTGGCCGCAGGCGGGGGAATGATGGGCCATGCCTTCCCAGGCGTGATCAGTCGCCAAGCAGCCGTGGTGGCCCCGGCCCTGATGGTCATGGCGATCATCCTGTTCATGGGCAAGGTGTCCGGCGCCCACCTGAACCCAGCCGTCAGCATCGCCTTCGCACTGCGCCGAGACTTCCCGTGGTGGCGAGTGCCCGGCTACATAGTCGTGCAGCTCATGGGGGCCACGCTCGCCGCCCTCTTCCTCCACGCCGTCGTCAAAGTCTCAGCGGTCTACGGTTCCAACTACCCGGCCCACGGCTACTCCGACATGGCTGCGTTCTGGATGGAGCTGATACTGACCATGGGACTGGTTAGCGTCATCCTGGGCACCGCGTCGGGGGCCCAAAACGTCGGCGTCATTGGCGCCTTCGGGGTGGCGGGCTATATCGCTCTGGCCGGCCTGTGGGCTAGCCCCATTTCGGGCGCTTCCATGAACCCGGCCCGCACCTTCGGGCCCGACCTGGTGGGCACCACCTTCACCGGGTACTGGGTCTACGTCGCCGGTCCGATCGCCGGTGCCGTGCTGGCCGTCGGCATCGCCTTCGTCTTACGTGGCCGTAGTGATGGGTCAGGTGCAGGGGCAGCCCAAGGTGACCTCTTCACCGAGGTCGAATCTTCCGGGCCCTGAGCACGCGGTGTAGCTGCCGAAGGAGCCAGCTTTCGACCGGCTGCTGAAAAACCATTCCGTGTCAGGCCTTGACTGGCAACGTTGGTCGCGTCCACCACCTCGATTGCCCGGGTCGCCGTCAGTGGCTCGCCGTTTGTAGGGCGCGAAGAATTTCGTCTACGACGAGCGGAGGTGGCTGGGTGGCGTCGATGACAATCGCGCCGCGATCGAAGTAGTGATCGTCGACCGCCTCGTTCCACGCGAGCAGCAGTTCCAACTCGTGAGGCTTCTTGCCGAAGTCGTGCGCGGATCTTGTCAGAAGCCGGTGTCTCATGGTCGCCTCGTCGATCGAGAGTAGGAACACCGTCTCGAAGAAGGGCCAGACCTCATCTTCGTTGCCGATGAAGCCACAGAGGAAGACGGTTCGCGTCTCACCTTCTTTGGCGAGTTGACGCACACGCTCCGGGTCGGCCGTCCAGTCGTTCTGGGCAAGGAACTCCGGCGTCCGATGCGCGTCAGCGATGAGCGGGGTGATCTCTCCTGTGACCTTGTTTACCCACTGTGCGATCTCGTGCTCGTCCGTGTCGTATGCCCGAGCACCTCGACGGCTCAGCTCCTCTCGCACTGTTGATTTCCCGGCTCCCGAAGTCCCGGTGATGTATATCAATCCCATCGCTGCGCCACCCGCCGGTCTTTCCCTTTGGTCGCTCGGTACGCGTGCACTCACCCAGATTCCCTTGATGCTAGGGGCTCGTCATGCCAGGAAGTGAACCGGACAATCGACGAGATTGGGTTGTCAGATCTCCCCCGAAACCGCGGCCTGAATCGAAACCGGGCCAACGTTGACCGCTGCGCCACGTTGTGGCTAAGCCAGTTGGGATCGCTCAGGTCCGGGGTGGGACCGCACCCGGTTGAGGCGCACCTTGGGAACGTGCTGGCCCCGTCGAGCGGCCTGTTCCTTGAGTCTCGGCGCCAGCTTCGGTGCTTTTGCGATGTACGTCATCGCTACCTTCAACCTGTTGCCAGGTGTGCTCCAGTCCCCGAGGGCCCTTTCGATCTGGAACCAGCTGCTTGGAGAGTCCTTGACGAGACTTCCGACCAAGGTGTGGTTCTCCTCGCCGGTGTACACCTCCTTGTGCGAGTGAAGGCTCAAGCATGCTGGACCGGGGAGGAGCTCTGGTGCGCCGTCCCCAAGGACCACGGCTACCTTGTCCCCCTCCAAAGGACCAAGCGTGACGGGTAGACAGATCGGGTAACCGTCCCCATCGATCGTGGACAGATCGCTCAACCCGAGGCGCCCGAACGAACGCGCCGCCACAGGCCTCCAGTCGCGGGGTGGATCCGTCCAAGGCGGGGGCGGCTCACCGGACGGAGGCGGATCCGACGTGGGCAGCACCATATCGGCTCGTGCCCACCACTCTGTCGGCGCGATATCCAAGGATCGGCTCGGCCACCAACGGATGTGCAGCGGCGTCACCTCTACCCAGATCCGAGCGAAATAGTACGCCATTCTCCCCAGCACGACTCGCGGGACTCCTCTGAATGCAGCCGGATATTTGGCCACCGTGAGCGCGACGGCTCGGTCAGTGTTCCCCTGGAGATCGGCGTCACGGACTGCGGCATGGCCCTGCACAAGCACCACCGGCATGTCGCGCATCCCTCCACCGATGGGGTCGGCAAAGAGGAGGCATACCTTTGGATTCCCACGAGCACGATCCGCCTTTGCCGGAAAACAAAGTCCGGTCTGGACATCGAGTGTCAGCCCGCCTCGGCCGACGTACGGACTCACGGGCACGGTCACGGGCTTGCCCGAACGGGTCAGGCTGCCGTACTCAACAGTAAGCGACCGCTCGAATACCGCGGCTAGCTCCTGAGGCCATTCCGCTCCTACCCCGTTGCCCACTCTCGCAGTTTGACCCGCGGGAACGTAGCGCCCAAGGTGGCCTACCCCTATTCCTTGCTCGTGGTAGCACGATCGCCCTCGCCGACGAGCAGCGACAAGGCGCAGGAAGTGACCAGTCCAGGGGCGGCTGGGGCACATGGTGACTCGCGCTCTACCGACCTGAGCAATATTGCCTTGGTCCGCTCATGCAAGCGACAGCCCCGAGGACCCAGGCGGCTCTCTTGTGGACGTCCAGCAGGGGATGGTTCTTGACCAATCGCACCATGAGCACGGCGGCCTTGTCGCAGAAGTCGGGATAGAACTCCTCGTCGCCGAAGCTGGCCGAAGGCGCGTGCAGAGCGGAGTCGGCCAGATCGAGCTTGGTCGCGTTCGACAGAGTCATAAGGTCGACGCCCGTTACGGCTGCGGCGATTGCGAGATGTCGGCCAGGGACGACCACGCTGACCCTAGCCCCAGTCCTTGCACCCGCAAAGGAATTGAGACGCAGCCATGCGAACGCCCCTCCACTCACGGACGGCTGTACATTCGAGCCAAGGGGGAGTGGGGGACGTATGGGGGTTGGCCGGCTAGTCGACCACGCCGTCGTGACTGGGTCACGTGGCTCTATGGATCCGCCGCGCCCGCTCCGGCACGGCGCCGACCAAAGACGAGGCCGATGAAGGTCGGGCGCCTGGTGCGGAGCTACCTGCCCTTGGCCGTCCTCATCGTGGCGCAGGTGCTCATCATCGTGCTCTTCCCTTCGACCGCTCCCGGTCAAGTGTCCTCGTCGGCGGCGAGTTCCACCGGGGGGAGCCCTGCGGTCGGCTTCTCGGGAACGGCGGGGGGAGCTGGTGACCGGACCCACTGCATCGGTGGCCGGGAGTTCTCGACCTCGATCGACTACTACGCGCCTCCCTGCACCCCCGGGACAATCGGGGGGAGCTTCGACAACGGCGGCAGCACCTCCCAGGGGGTGACGGACAAGACCATCACCGTTGTCGACTACTACGCAGACGCGGGCGGGATCGTTGACACCATCCTCAAGGGGGAGGGGCTCTACACCGATTACGCCCAGACGAAGCAGGTGAACGCGGCGTTTCAGAACTTCGTCAACGACCACTATGTGCTGTGGGGACGCAAGCTCAAGATCGTGACCTACAACAGCACCTGTCAGACCGTTCCGCCCGACACGGGTTGCCTGCTGGCCGAGATGGACTCGATCGTCCAGACCGACCATCCCTACGCCGTCGCGTGGGGAACCACGCTCTGCTCGGTATGCTTCGCCCGGCTCGCACAAGACCACACGATCGCCCTCGGCGGAGTGGGCTTCAGCGATGCCTTCGCCCAGGCGAACGCCCCCTACTTCTGGTCGCCGGGCGAAAGCTCGACCAACATCGAGAAGGGCTTCGCCCGGTTCTGGTGCAATCAGCTGACGAGCAAGAACAGCGACCGAGTGGTGAGCTTCGCTGAGGACAAGAACGCCGCCCAGGACTTCAACGGCAAGAAGCGCGTCCTCGGGGTGATCTCCACCAACGACCCCGACAACGAGGACACCGTCACCAATGTCCTGGTCCCCGCGCTCAATCGCGACTGTGGTGACGGGGGGAGCGTCGCACAGCACCACTATTTCTATTCCCAGGACATCAGCACAGCGGCGCAGCAGATCAACGCCGGGGTCTCCGCCATGGATTCACCCACGGATCCTGCGACGGACGTGGTGTGCCTCTGTGACCCCGTCGCCCCCGAGCTCCTGTACTCGGGAGAGCAGCAGCACAACTACTACCCGGAGAACATTCTCGCCGACGTACAGGGCATGGGCGTCGACCCCGTGGCGCAGAACTTCGAGTCCACGGCAAACCAGCAATCGCTCGCTTGCCCGCAATACCAGGCGGGCTGTGAGTTCGACGACGCCTTCGGCATCACATCCGCGGCCACGCTTCCCCCGCCCTCCAAGGAGCCAGGTCTGATCGCGTTCAAGCTCGGGGGTGGGACGAACCTCCCGATGAAGCCGTATGTGGCCTCCGGCGCCTGGGAGCTGTGGAACATGCTGGCCAGCCTCATCGAGAACACCGGCCCTGACCTGACGCCGGCGAGAATGGCGGCAGCGGCACCCTCGATGGGGACGATCGGCGGAGGCACGACAGGCCACTTCGAAGTCGGGTTCTCCAAGGGCAGCTACAACTGGACGATCGACTCCGCCGTGGTCTACTGGGCCAAGACCACTCCCTCGCCCTACAACAACCAGCCGGGCACCTTCGTGAGCATCGAGGGCTCGCGGTTCCTCCCCGACAAATTCGCCAAGCTGTCTGAGCCACCGATCCCGAAGGCTCGATCTTCGTGAGGTCCTCACTGCTTCCCCGGTCGCTCACCCCCGTGGTCGAGGCGGCCCGAGGGCCGAGCTGGCCGGCGCGGGCCGGCCGCTGGCTGACGGCCATCGCCGTCTTCGTCGCTGTCATCGAGCTCGTCTACGGGCTCTCGGCTCCCGACTTCGTCTCCGGGCTGGCGCTGGGATCGCTGTACGGCATCATCGGCGTCGGGATCGTCCTTATCTACCGGACGACGCGCATCATCAATTTCGCCGCCGGCGCAGTGGGCGCCGTTCCTGCCGTGATCGCGCTGGTGCTCGTGCTGGAGTACGGCGCCAACTACCTGACCGTCCTTCCGATTGTGCTGGTGGGGGGACCGGTCCTGGGGCTGCTCACCGACCTCGTCATGCGCCGGTTCGACGCGGTGCCCCGGCTCATCGCCACGGTGATGACCATCGCTGTGGCACAGAGCTTGGCCGTGCTCGGGTTCTTCATTCCCGTATGGCTCGGCCAGAAGGCCACCAACCAGGGGACGACGGTCACGACGCCGTGGCAGCACCTCGTGTGGCACACCAGCCGGGGTCAGCCGTTGCTCACCGGGAACGAGATCGCTGCATTTCTGGTTGTCATCGTGGTCACCGTCGGCCTCGCCGCGTTCCTGCGCTTCACGCGACTCGGGATCGCCCTGCGCGCTTCGGCGGAGAACGCCGACCGGGCGCTCCTCCTGGGAATCCCGGTCCGTCGGGTCAGCGCCGCGGCCTGGGCCCTGGCGGGACTGCTGGCGGCGCTGGCGATCTACGTCCAGGCGCCGCTCATCGGGACACCGAACGACGCCACGTTGGGCCTCGACACCCTGCTTTACGCCCTTGCCGCCGCCGTGGTGTCGCGCATGGAGCGATTCGGGGTCGCGCTGGCGGCAGGGATGGGCATCGGCGTGCTCATCACCGCCACGATCATCAGCTCCGGCGACAACAGCATCTCCTCGTCGATCATGGTGCTCGTCATCTTGGGGGCGCTTCTCACCCAGCCTCGTCGGACGGCACGAGCCCTCGACGCCGGAGAGGGACGGTGGCAGACGATCAAGCAGTATCGACCCATCTCCGCCGAGCTGCGCAAGCTCCCCGAGGTCGCCGCGGCTCGGTGGGGCATGGTCGTGTTCGGTGCCGGCCTGATGATCGCGCTGCCTTACATCCTGGGCGTCGACAACATCTCGTACCTGGTCCTGCTCCCCCTCTATGGGATCGTGGCGGTGTCCCTGGTCGTGCTGACGGGGTGGGCCGGGCAGATCAGCCTCGGTCAGTTCGGCCTCGTGGGTGTGTCTGCCGGGGTCGCCGGGGGTCTCGTCGCCAACCACAACATCGACTTCTTTGCTGCCTTGGGCGTCGGCATCCTGACCGGCGTCGTCGCGGCGGTGATCGTCGGCTTGCCGTCGCTGCGCATCCAGGGTCTCTATCTTGCCGTCACGACCCTTGCCTTCGGCTACGCCGTGCCGAACTACCTCCTCAACGGGCACTACTGGATCGGCGCGCACATCCTTCCGTCAGGTCTGTCCGCGCACCTCAGCCGCCCCGTGCTGTACGGCCGGATCGATCTGTCGTCCGATCGGGCCTTCTACTACGTCTGCCTCGTGTTCCTGGCCCTGGTCATGGTGGCGGCCCTCGCCTTCCGCCGGAACCGGTCCGGTCGGGTGTTGATCGCCTTGCGCGACAACGAGCGCGCCGCCGCCGCCTTCGCCGTCAACCCGGCGCGCTCCCGTCTGGCGGCGTTCGCCATCTCGGGAGGGATCGCCGGTCTGGCCGGGGTGCTCTTCGCCTACGCCCAGCAGAACGTCGTACCCGGGACCTACCAGCCTGAGGCGAGCCTCACCATCTTCCTCGCCGTGGCCATAGCCGGCGTCAGCTCGGTTCCCTGGGCCGTGGTGGGTGCCATGGGCATCGAGGTGGCCGTCGTGTTCGGCCCCCGGGTCTACGACCTATTCCACTCCACCACGATCGAGACCACGCTGCCGCTCCTGCTGACCGGCCCGGTCCTGCTCATCAACGCCTACTTCAACCCGGGCGGGTCCGCCGAGCTGGGCATGCAGAAGCGTGACGGCTGGCTGCGGTGGGTCGCGAAGCGCCGAGGGATCGTGGTTCCGGCGCTGATGGAGGATCCGGCCACGAGCGCACAGCCCGTCCCCGTACCTTCCACACTCGCCCCGGCCCTGTTGGCCGACTCAGGCCCCGACGGCGTGGTGTCAACGGCCGACCCCGGACCGTGGCCACATCCGCCCACTCCCCACGGTGCGGGGGTGCCGTGATGACCGCTTTCGTCGTCTCGCTCGCCGTGGTGGGAGTGGTGTTCGGGGTCTTTTTCGACGTCCGCAATTGGCTCGCCTCGAGAGACGACAACTCTGCTCGGGAACATGCCTTGACCGAGGCGCCGTCCCAGCGGCGTCCGCTGCCCGCCCCCCCCGACCCGGCGCCGGTGTTCGGCGGCGCCCCGGCCCCGCCGACCGTCCCGAGACCGCCTTCACCTCCGGCCCCGACCGACGTCGCGTCGCCGGCACTGTTCGTCCCCGGCGTGCCTCTGCTGCCGGTCACCCTGGCGGGCGCGGTGCCGTCCGCCGCGGTGCCGTCCGCCGCGGTGCCGTCCGCCGCGGTGCCGTCCGCCGCTGTGCCCTCCGCCGCTGTGCCGTCCGCCGCGGTGCCGCCGGGGGGAGCTCCGCTCCTCGTGTGCCGGGGCGTGCATGTCGCCTACGACAAGGTGCGGGTGCTGTTCGGGGTCGACATGGAGATCCGCCAGGGTGAGATCGTCGCCCTCCTGGGCACGAACGGGGCAGGGAAGTCCACGTTGTTGAAGGCGATCTCCGGCCTGGTTCAGCCGATCGACGGCTCGATCGTCTTCGGCGGTCGAGACATCACCCACGTTGATCCGGTCGAGCGCGCCAGGTTGGGGATCGTGCAGGTGCCCGGGGGCCGCGCTGTGTTCCCCACGCTTACCGTCGCCGAACACTTCAAAGCCGCCGCATGGCTGTTCGCCAAGGAAGACGCCAACGAGGTCCACGCTCGCACCGAACGGGTCCTGGAGTTGTTCCCGCGTTTGAAGGAGCGCTGGCATCAGATGGCAGGGAACCTCTCCGGCGGCGAACAGCAGCAGCTCGGCTTGGGCATGGCATTCGTGGCCAAGCCCCGCCTGCTGATCATCGACGAGCTGTCCCTGGGCTTGGCCCCGGCCATCGTCGAGCAGCTCCTGGAGATCGTCCGTGCTATCCACGCCGAGGGATGCCCGGTGATTCTGGTGGAGCAGTCGGTCAACGTGGCGCTGACCATCGCACAACGCGCCTACTTCATGGAGAAGGGCGAGATCCGGTTCGAGGGGGCAGCCGCCGAGCTCCTGGCTCGGGGCGACCTGCTCCGATCGGTCTTCCTCGAAGGAGCGCTGAGCAACGGCACCACCGCCCCCGCCGCTCGGGTCAGCAACCAGATGTCCCGGGACGACGTAGCCGATCCACTGGCGTCGCAGCCGGTCGTCCTCGCCACCCGCGAGCTGACCAAACGCTTCGGCGGGATCGTCGCCGTCGACGACGTCACGCTCGAGCTGCGTCGTGGTGAGACGTTGGGGCTGATCGGCCCGAACGGGGCGGGCAAGACAACCGTCTTCGACCTCATCTCCGGGGTGCTGCCCGTCGACGGCGGTCGGATCGAGCTGGGCGGCGTCGACATCGGCACGTGGTCGGCGAGCCGCCGGTCGGTGGCGGGCCTGGGGCGGTCCTTCCAGGACGCTCGCATCTTCCCGTCCCTCACCGTCTCGGAGAACATCGCCATGGGTCTCGAACGGCATGTCGCCACGCGGGACCATCTGGCGGCGCTGCTCGACCTACCGGCGATCCGGCAGTCCGAGCGTCAGGTCGCCACGCGGGTGGTGGAGCTCATCGAGCTGATGCACCTCCAGTCCTATCGGGACAAGTTCGTCTCCGAGCTCTCCACCGGTGTGCGCCGCATCGTCGACCTGACCATGGCCATCGCCCACAACCCGACGGTGCTGCTTCTCGACGAGCCTTCATCGGGTGTGGCCCAGCGAGAGACCGAGGCATTGGGCCCCCTGCTGAAGGACATGCAACGTGCCACGCAGTGCTCCATCGTGATCATCGAGCACGACATGCCGCTCATCAGTGCCGTGTCCGACGAGATCATCGCCCTGGACCTCGGTCGGGTGGTCACGAGGGGATCGCCGTCCGCCGTCCTGTCCGATGCACGAGTCGTGGCCTCGTATCTCGGCGGCGACATAGGCGTCATCCAACGATCAGACAGCCTGCCAACAGTTCAGGTGCAGGGTGCCGACACCCGTTACGAGCAACGAACAGCTGTCGAGCAGGGAATACCTCACGGATGACGATTGCTCATGTCGCCACGACCGAGACTCCCCGTGACTTTCAGCATTCAATCTGGTTGGCCTAAACGCCATTCCTCGCGCCCCTTGGGGACGGGTCCGTCCGCCTAGAATGAGCGCGCCCTGGCCGAATTCGAGTGGTCGGGAGACCGAATGATGAGTGAACGCGTGAATCAGCCCAATACGACATTTCGAGCCAAGTTCAAGCGGATGGACGAGTCCACCGCCGACGAATGGGCGCGCATTGAAGCACAGAATGACGGACTGATTGACGCTCTACCTGACCGGATCCTCGATCAGCTCCGCCTGCTCGAGTCCGATACCGGCGGCTTCGCAGTTGACCGTCTCACGCACAGCCTGCAGACGGCGCGTCGAGCCGAGATCGATGGGCGAGACGACGCATATCTCGTCTGTGCCTTGCTTCATGACCTTGGCGATGTGCTCGCGCCTCTCAACCACGCCGACATCGCAGCAGCCATCTTGAAGCCATGGGTCCCGGCCGCCTACCACTGGATGGTCGAGAAACACGGAGTGTTTCAGGGCTACTACTTCTGGCACTTCATCGGGGGAGACCGCAACGCCCGTGATGCGCTCAGAGAGCATGAGTACTATGACTTGACCGAGGAGTTCGTGCGGAAATATGACATGCTCGCCTTTGACGACGAGTACCCGACGCCGCCACTCGACCACTACGAACCGTTGATTCGACGGTTCTTCGTGGAAGCCTCTCAGCCATCGTAGAGCCAGGTTCGCGCTGTAGCCGGCGGTGATGGGGAACGTGCCCAACTGAGCCTTTTTGCCGTCAGTTGCACTGGCTTTGCACCAACGAATCCCTCGGACAAGTCCACCATGTAGGTCGCTTGAATGAGCTCGGCGGAGGGTCCCAGCAACCCCGTTCGGGAGTCCTGTCGCACTCCTGGGCGATAGGAGATCTGCCGTCGCGCTCTGACCCTCGACGCAGCAGGCTGGGCGCGATGCGCTCCAACAACCCTGGCGCTCAACTCAGGCCCGAAAAGCGCCGATAAAGGGGTCCATGGGAGGTCCATCCGAACCCACCCGGGCGGCCAAGAGGTTTCGGGTCGTGGTCGTACTCGCGTCGGGCGCCCTTGGTGTGTCGGTGTTCGTTCCCTGGTGCAGGATCTCCGGTTTCACGTACTCGTTCTTGGGTGTGGACAGTTGGAAGGTGCTGCCCGTCACGGAGTTGGTCGTCGCCGCTGGGTCCGCCGCTGCTGCGATGATCCTTGTCCCGAAGATCAAGCGCATCGGACTGTTCCTGGGTGGGACTGCACTCGTCCTCAATCTGGGAGGAGCATTCGTCGCAGCCCGACTTGCGAACGTCCACAATACCGATCCGTACTTTCGCATCTGGGCCGTGCTCTCGGTACGACCAGCGTGGGGTGGGTGGGTCGCTTTTCTCGCCTTCAGCATCCTGATCGTGGGCGGGCTGTCGCGATGGCCGGTCGGCATGTCTGTGCGGAGCGCTCCGGTCTTGGCGGGCAAATCTCTCTTTTCCGAGAGCACCACCGCAGATGCTCTGCATGGCATCCCCAGACAGCCACGTGTCGACGACGGCTTCGAGTAAAGCTTTTCGCGTCCCGCACCTTCGGCAGTTCCCAGCGCATCGGACCGCGAGAAGGCCTGCACGACCCAAAAGTGCACGCCCAAACCAACTTGGGTGCATGATGCTGTCGTGGAAGGGCGGCAGCAGGTCCGCGAGGTGATCGAACAACTCACTCGTAGGGGTACCGCCACCGCTCAGTTCGACGGTTCGGAACACCGCCTCTTCCCGGTTGCAGCAACGGCTGCCGAGGGCGAGGACCTGAGGGACTGGGTCTTGCGCGAGAACGCCACCCGGACGATCGAGATCGGACTCGGATACGGGATTTCAGCCCTGTTCGTCTGCGAAGGTCTCATCGCGGCCGGCCATGAGGCGCCGACCCATGTTGTCATCGACCCTCATCAGGCCACGAGGTTCGCCAACTTGGGGCTCCAGCTCCTCGGTGAGGCGGGAGTTGCCGACCTGGTCGAGTATCACCAAGAAGAGTCCCAGATCGTCCTTCCCCGACTACTCGCCGCGGGCCGGACCTTCGATCTTGCCTTTGTCGATGGGAATCACCGCTTCGACTGGGTGTTCGTCGATCTGTTCTATCTCGGGCGTCTGGTTCGACCCGGTGGCGTCATCTTCATCGACGACTATCAGCTCCCGGCGATCGCTCGGGCCGCATCGTTCTTCGTGGCCAATCGCGGCTGGAAGCTCGAATCGGTGTCGCCGGCCGATGACTTACACCAATGGGCGGTGCTTCGAACCGATATGGAACCCGATACTCGGCCCTTCACCCACTTCGCGGACTTCTAGTGGCGGCTGGCCACCAGTCCGTTTGGGTCGATCCAGACGGCTGAGCGCTCGGTCGTGGCTCGGCGAGTCCGGCGAGCGGATCATGAATCGAGCTCGGTAAGCACCTCTCCGATGATCTTCGTCGTCTCATGAGCCGAGAGCGGATCGCCGCCTTCGGCCGCGGCCACCTCGGCGGCAAAGTCTTCAACCGAGTGCACACCACCGACGAGGACGTGGCGCAACGCTTCGCCACTCGCTTGGGGGTCGTTGACGGCCTTCACCGCCGACGCGACGCCATGATCGGGTGAGGTCGCCACCGCATGCACCAATGCCATGGCCTCTTGCCGGCCCGTTGCCGTCGAGATGACCGGTGCGCGGTCGGGGTTCTGCTGACGGTCCCACTCGGCGAGCGCCTCGTCGTATCCGCCTTCGCCCGGATGGAGAAGACGGCTCGTGGGCACTTCACGCGTTGTGGCCGCCTCACCCTCGGCATCGACGGGCGGGGCTTCCGCGCCATCGTCGGCCTGGTGCCGCCGCTCTCCCTGCAGGGGAACGACGAGGGTGCCATCGGCGTTGCGAACGATGTCCATGGGGGCGGTTCTCCTCGCGTTGACGACGCATGCACGACGTCCGAGGCCAATTCTTACCCGGCATGGCCTGAAACGCGGTGTTGGGCTTCCTCGGCGCCAGGACCATCCGGACCGAGGCAAGGCGCGGCGCCATGATGGTGCGGGACCTCGACGACTCGGTGAGCGAGGTATCCGGACTTCTCACTCTGACCGGAGAAGCGGTCCGGGGTCGGGGCGCGCCGGCCCGGGTTGCGGCGGAAGCGGGTCTCCCACCGCAGCCCGCCGCCGACGCTTCAGGGTTTGCCCTCGAGGACCAGATTGAAAGGGGTCTCCGTGGCTCGGCGGAAGACCGAGAAACCGGCCGCGTCGGCCACGTCGCGGAGGCGCGATTCACCTGCCTGCGCGCCGAGTGCCGCGCCCACCTCTTGCGACAACGATGCCGGCGTGCAAATAAGCGTTGATGCCGAATAGAAGACGCGTCCGATGGGGTTCAGGTTTCCGCTCACCTCATCGTCGGCAAAAGGCTCCACGAGCATCCACGTACCATCGGCCGCCAGTGATCGCCTTGTGTGCGTCGCCGCGCCGACAGGATCGCCCATGTCGTGGAGACAGTCGAAATGGCAGACCAAGTCGTAGTCGTTTCCCGGATAATCCTTGGCCGACGCGATCTCGAAGCTCACACTGCCGCTCACGCCGGCTTCGGCTGCCGCCTTGCGGGCGGCGTCGATCGATGCCTCGTGGTAGTCGAATCCTCGGAACGTCGAAGCCGGGTAGGCCTTGGCCATGATGATCGTGGATGCTCCGTGTCCACATCCGACGTCGGCCACCGTGGCCCCGGCACGCAGCTTGGCCTCGACGCCTTCGAGCGCCGGCAGCCACGATTGGACGAGGTTGGCTGCGTACCCGGGGCGAAAGAAGCGCTCGGTCCCTTGGAACAGCTCCGAATCGTGCTCGTGCCAGCCGATGCCCTCGCCGGTGCGGAATGCCTCAATCGCCAGGGGCACGATCCGCGTGGCCGCCAACATCGCCTGGAAACCTCCCACCACGTAGGCGGCGCTGTTTTCGTCGGTCAGCGCCACGGCCTGCTCGGGGTTCAGCGCGTAACGCCCGTCGCCGGCGTAGTCCACATATCCCGCCGCGGCGAGTCCCGCCACCCACTCGCGGACGTATCGCTCGGTCGTGCCCGTCCGATCGGCCAGCTCGGCCGGAGTGGTCGGGCCGGCCCCGGCCAGGGCAGTGAACAGCCCGAGCTTGTCGCCGATGTTGATGAGCGCTGCGCTCAGCAGGGAGCCGAAATCACCCACCGCCTGGTGCACGTATCCCATGAGCTTGCCTTCGTCGATGGCCATCGCGCCTTCTCCTTGATCGCTTGTGCAGGGCCGGTGTCGAGGGTTCGGCCGGCTCGGGCCATGGTGCGATGCGAGGTTTGCAGGGTCCCTGCAGTCGTCGTTGCAAACGGTCTGCAAAGCTCCTGGGCGACAGTGTGGCTATGAGCGAAAACGCGATCGACCGATTCTGTGCCGCCATCGTCGCCGCCAACGTCGGCGAGGTGGACGTCTTCTGCGAGGACGTGGCGCTCGACGCCACCGTTCCCAACTGGCATTTCGTCCGCCGAGGACGAGGAGCCGTCCGATCCGAGCTGTCGGGTTGGTACGCCGACCCGGCCCGGTTCGAAATGCTCCGACGCACCTCGCTGCCCGATGGGGAGCTCGTCCAATTCGACCTGGCCTGGGAAGAGGGTGGCGTGCCCCATGCCTGTCACCAAGCCCACGTCATCGCGCTGCGCGATGGGCTGATCGCCCGGGACACCGTGTGGTGCGGGGGGCGGTGGCCGGCGTCGTTGCTCGCCGACATGGAGGAGGCTCAGCGTGCCGCCGACCGGGCCTCGGACGTTGTCGGTACCTGAGCGGGCCGTGGCCTCCTCGGTCGAGGAGCTCCTGGCCGGCGCGGTCGGGTGCGAGGCCATGGTGACCCCCGACTCCAAATCGGGGGCGCACTTCGAACGGGTGACCATCGACGGTGAGCCCCACGTGGTGAAGTACCTCCACGTCGACGACGACTGGATCATGCGCGCCACCGGGGACCTTGCTTGTCGGCCCCTGACGGTGTGGCGGTCGGGCATGCTTGATCGTCTCCCGTCGTGCATCGACCACGGAGTGGTTGGTGCCGCCACGGGACTGGGGCGCAACGGCTGGGGAGCAGCACTCCTCATGCGCGACGTGTCCTCGTGGCTGGTGCCCGACGGCGACGAGGCGGTGCCCCTCGAACAGCACCTTCGCTTCCTGGAGCACATGGCCACCTTGCACGCTTCGTTCTGGGGCTGGCACGACACCATTGGCCTGACACCCGACCTGCACCGGTTCACCGAGTTCAGTCCGGACAACATCGGCCTCGAGCGGGCGCGCGGTGGGCCCGACCCGGTACCCCGGCTCATCGTGGAGGGATGGGCGCGCTACGCGGCCGTGGCCCCCGCCGTGGCCGATGCCGTCCTGGCCTTGGCGGCCGACCCCACGCCGCTCGCCGACGCCTTGCACTCGTGTCCCCACACATTCCTCCACGGCGACTGGAAGATGGGGAACCTGGGCAGTCTCCCCGACGGCACCACCGTGCTCCTCGATTGGGCCATGCCCGGCGAGGGCTGCCCGACGCTCGAGTTGGCCTGGTACCTGGCCATCAACGCGGCCAAGCTCCCGCAGTCAAAAGAAGACTCGGCCATCGCCTATCGCGCCGCCCTGGAGGCACTGGGCGTTGCGACGGCCCCATGGTGGGATCGAGCGCTCGATCTCGCGCTGGTGGCCGGGTCGGTGTGGTTCGGGTGGGAGAAGGCTCTCGGCGGCCCCGGGCCCGAGTTGACGTGGTGGGTCGAGCGAGCCGAAGCGGGGCTGGCTCGGCTGTGAGCGTGAACGTGCCTTACTCGACCCCCGAAGCGTGGTCTGCGGGCCCCGAGCGCATCTACGAGTCGCTCAGCCGGGCGGCGCTGGCCGAACACGCGCCTGACCTGGCAGGTCGGCGCGTGCTCGATCTCGGCGCGGGCATCGGGGCTACGTCGCGTGTCGTTGGCGACGTCGGGGGCCGGGTGGTCGCACTCGACGCGGCCTGGCCGATGCTTCACCACCGCCGGGGATCGCGGCCCCCCGCGATCGTGGCCGACGCCGGCGCCCTTCCGCTCGGGGACCGGGGCATGGGTGCAACCGTGGCCGCGTTCGTCTTGTCCCACGTCGTCGACCCCGTGGCGCTGCTGCGCGAAGCCCGGCGGGTGACGACGCCGGGGGGCGCTGTCGTCGTGGTCTGTTTTGCCAGGACCGAACCGCGCCCCGCCGTAGCAGGGATCGTGGAGGATCTGCTGACGAACCGGGGCTGGGTGCGCCCTCAGTGGTTTCGTCGCCTCAAGGACGAACAAGAGCCGCTGGTTGCTGATCCTGAGCGACTCGAGTCCATGGCGCTGCTGGCCGGGCTTCGCTCGCCCGAAGTGGCAACCCTGCGAGTCGACACCGGGATCGCCGCCCCTGACGACCTCATTGCCTGGCGACTGGGCTCGGCTGGGTCCGCGTCGTTCGTGGCCGCCATGGACGTCGCGCAACGACAGATGCTCCGAACTGAGGCCGTCGAAGCCCTGGGGCCCTCGCCTCAGCCGCTCGTCCTCGACCTGCGAGTCCTCTCCAGTCGCGCCGCGGCGAAGCGTCGAAGCGTCTCCGCGTAGGGCCCGGCCGCCTTGGCCAGTGTGTCGGCGCGCCGCTCGGCGAGGCTCCACCACCGGTCGGAGCCGAACGTCGATGCGGCCTCCGCCGTGAGACGCCAGGCTTCGAGGCCGGCAACCCGTCCGATGGTCTCGAGCAGGGCGTCGAGCTGGTCGAGGTCTACTTCGATGCCGAGCGCGTGGGAGGCGTGCGCCACCACGAGGCTTCCCAGCGCACGGTGGCGCTCCACACCCTTCGCGCCCGCGGCCAGGACCACGGCCTCGGCGAGGGCAAGGGCGTGCTCGGCTCGACCCGTGGCCAGCGCGATCTGTGCCGCGTAGAGGTCGGCGCGTAGACCGTGGCGCCACGCCAGTGCGTGTCGGTCGCCCAGCGCACGGGCGGCGTCGATCGACCCGGTGGCCGCGTCGAATTCGCTCCGCAGCATGGCGCCCGCGGCCAGGTCGAGGTACGCGTGGGACATGGGCTCGGCCATGTCGATGGCCGTGGCGCGCTCCAGTGCCGAGAAGTTCGACTCGTCGGCTGCCTCGTGCTGAGCCAGGTTGCGCAAGATCCAGCCGCGGGTGTTCTCCGCCCGACCTGCCCAGCGGACGATCCCGGTACGGGCCTGCTCGGTCTCGATGGCGTCGACCGCGCCCAACGCCCGCATCGGCTCGCCGAGATGTGCGTAGGCCTGCGCCCCGAACAGCAGCGCGTGCGCGGTCGGGCTCCCCCACGGGGCGACGCCACTTCCCGACATGGCCGGATGAAGCAACGCAAGGCCCTCCTCGACCCTTCCTTGGTGAACGCGCAACCCTCCGAGCCACATCGCGCTCACGGGACGCCACGTGGCCGACGATGTCGAGTACGCAGAGGAAAGCCGCTCCTCGGCGCCGGCCAGGTCGCCGGTGGCCTGGCGCACCCAACCGCCGACGGTCAGGCACCCGACGCGACCATCGGCGTCACCGTCGCGCTCGGCGCGGGCCACTCCCTCGTCCGCGAGGCGAGCCGCCTCTGCGAAGAGGCGCAGGTAGTGACAGGCCCAGGCGCGGAGCTCGAGCGCTGCCGCTCCTGCTCCGAGGTCGCCGGCGGTGCGGGCGTCGGCAATGGCGCCGGGGTAGTCCCCGAGCATCGTCCGCACCCGTGCCCGTAGGACCAACGCAGGCGCCGACGCGGCCAGCTCGATGGCCGCGTCGGCCAGGATGAGGGCCTCGATCTGGTCGAAGCGGGTCGAGGCCAGCTCGGCAGCCTCCAACAGCGCGGCACCGGCCAGCTCGTCGTCGCCCCCGAGTCGGGCATGGTGAGCGACCGCATAGGCGTCGCGCCTGGGGCGGGCCGCCAAGGCCCGGCCTGCCTCTCGATGGGCGAACGCCCGGCGCGGCGCGCTCGTCCCCTGGATCAGGGCGTCCCGGACAAGTTGATGACGGAAGACGAACTGTCCACCCGCCTCGACCAAGAGCCCGCGCCGGGCTCCCTCCTCGAGGTGGTCGAGCAGCTCCGTGGGTGGTCTGCGGACCACGGCCGCGAGCAGATCCAGGTCAACCTCGGGACCGATGATGGCCGCTGTGGCGAGTGTGGTCGCTGCCGCCGAGCCGGCCCTCGCACACCGGGCCGCCACCGCCTCCTGGATGGACACGGGCAAGGCAACGTCGGACTCGGTGTCGGCCAGCTCCACCAGGAAGAGTGGGTTCCCGCCGCTCCGGGCCGCGAGGTCCGCGGCGCGTCGCGGACCTACGAGCTCGGCCGCCGCCCCCTCGTCAAGGGGTCCGAGCTCGATCGTCGTGTGGGCCGGCAGCGCGACGGCCTCCTCGACTCGCTGGGTGGCCACGACGAGCAATGGGAGACCACCTGCTCGGCGGGCGACGTAGTCGAGCCACTCGACGGTCGCTGATCCCGCCAGATGCACGTCGTCAAGGATCACCACCGTCGGCGCGGGCAGACGAGCGAGAACCGCCAAGATTGCGGCGAAGGCCACCAGTTGACCCCCTCCCCAATCGCGTAGTCCTGAGGCGGCCATCGTCGGCGCGCCCGTGAACGGCGCCATGAACGGGAGCAGGACGTCTGATTCCGGACCGAGCACCTGCGCCGCCGCGTCGGGATCAAGGTTGCGGAGATGCTCTTCCAAAGCGTCGACAATTGCCTGGAGCGGTGTTCCGCGTGCCAGCTCATCGCAACGTCCCACGAGAACGGTCGCTGACGACGCCGCGCGCGCCCTCCACGCGTCGATCAGGTGTGACTTGCCCATCCCGGCCTCACCCGTGACCACCACCAGACCGCCAAAACCGGCGCGCGCCGCGTGCAGTGCTTCGTCGAGGGTCTCGATTGCCGAATGCCGTCCCGGAGGCACCCCGTTGTCCCTCGATGGGCCGGACCGGAAGGCGGAGGCGCCCGGGCCGCTGGCAGGCAGACCGGGAACAGGCTCCCCGACAAGGATGGCGCGATGGACCGCGTCGGTTTCAGCCGTCGGGTCCACGCCCAGCTCTTGCGCGAGCCGGGCGCGCATGTCGGCATAGGCGGCAAGCGCGCTCGCGGGTCGGCCGCTGCCGACTAGCGCCACCATCAACGTGCGAAGGGCCGGCTCGTCGAACCCGTCGTCGTCGAGCGCTTGCTGCGCACCCAGTGCCGCCCCCACGAAGTCACCCGCTGCCAGCGCAGCGTCGGCGCCGATCCGCCTCGCCGCCGCGGCGACGCGAGCCGACACCGCCCTGTCGGCTTCGGCCCACGGGGCGTCCCCGTCTTCGGGAAGAAGCGTTCCGCGTGCCAAGGTGAGCGCCGCGGTCGCCGCGACGACCGCCGCGGTGGTGAGTCCGGCCGCCAACCGGCGGCTGGCCTCGTCGACGAGCGCGGTCATGGCGTCGAGGTCGAGCCATTCGACAGCCAGTGCGTAGCCCGCCTCCGTACGAACCAGCACGTCCGGACCGAGCGCGCCCCGCAATCGACTCACCAGAACCGAGAGCTGGTCACCGGGTCTGGTGGGCAGGCTCTCAGGCCATACACAGTGGGCGAGAAATTCGATCGTCACGGGCTTCGACCGAGCCAGGGCGAGGACCTTCAGGAGGGTGCGGGCCTTTCGGCTCCCGAGCCGGGCCGTGGCGAGACCCTCCACCTCGAATCCGCCCAGGACCCGAACCCGCACTGCCTGCACGACGCCATCATCCCGCATGGCGGCCGCGAGCGCGCCGCCGTGGACGGACCTGTTTCACCAACCGAGATTCGCCCCGGACCGCTCCGAGGCTCGGGGGGCGAGGGATACGCTGCGCCGGTGACGCAGACCGCGGTCGCAAGAATGGGTTGGCTCCGAGCGGCTGTCGGTGCGGCACTGATCGCAGCGCCCGGTCCGTTCTTGCGCCTGTCGCGTCGAGAACCTCCCACCGGTGCCTCGATGCTGCTCCTGCGGACCATCGGCATCAGGGATCTGGCGTTGGGCCTGGGCACGGTGGCTGCGGACAGATCGGGAGACACGAGCGAGCTCCGCCGTTGGACGTCAACGACCTTGGCGAGTGATTCGCTCGATGTCGTGGCCAGCGCCGTGAGCATGCGCGGCATTGGGACGGTGAACTCCGTAGCCGCCACTGCCATTGCGCTCGTAGCCGTGTCAGGCGATATTCACGCGCTGCGCACCATCCATCGTTCGTCGCCCGACCGTCTCGCCCCCTGAGCAGAGGGATGGTAAGACCGCCCCCTGTCAACGGGCCGGCGCCGGTGATCAGAGACTCGGACGGGTTAACCCCCGCGGTTGTCGTCTGCGCCTAGTTTGACCTGAGCACGGGCTGCTCGACAGAGCCGCCCGGACAGCAGCGACGCGAGGAGGGGGCGATGACCGGTCCGGGTGGTGGGCGTTTGGGACGTTCGTGGCGTCGGTTTCGCCGGCGCCCCGGAGGTGTGCAGGTCGTCTCGGTGGTCGTGGCGGTCGTCGTGGTTCTGGCGGTGGTGTTCGCAGTGGGCACCGGCTCTCCGGCCAAACACGGAAACACGACCACCGACACCGCCGCGAGCCCGGTCGAGGCCAGCGCCAGTAGCGCCGGAGTCACTGCCAACAGCATCCGGGTCGTCTTCCCTGTCTCCAACCTGTCGGGCCTGGCGTCGACCTTCGGATTCGCCGGCGACATCGAGTACAGCGAGCAGAACAAGGCCATCAAGCTGTTCGTGAAGCTCATCAACGACGCCGGTGGCATCCACGGCCGCAAGATCGACGCTGACATCGTCAATTTCGACCCCACCAACGAGGCCGAGATGCGGTCGTTGTGCAAGGACTGGACCGATGGCAGCTCTCCCGCCTTCGCCGTCCTCGACGGGGTCGGGACCTGGACAGGCGACAACGAACTCTGCATCACCCAGGAAGGTCACACGCCCATGCTCAGCCAGTGGACGACGGTGACGAACTGGACTCAGGAAGGATCGCCCTACCTGTGGTGGACGGGCCCCGACGACGCCGCCATCCTGCAGGCCACGGTGGACTGGGGAACGAGCGCAGGCCTTCTCGGAGCCGGCGTGAAGGTGGGCGTGGTCGCCGGCAACAGGGCGAGCGACCAACTGGCGCTCGACCAGTACCTGTTGCCCGACCTCAGGCGAGCGGGCATCACGCCGATCGTCAAGACGATCGCGGCCGACCCTTCCGACACGGCCTCCACCGACGCCCAGGCGCCCCTGGTCGTGCAGCAGTTGCGATCTGCCGGAATCACCTCGGTGATCCCTCTCATGCCGTTCAATGTCTTCTTCCCCGTGCTCGCAGCCGAGACACAACAGCAGTACTTTCCCAAACTCCTGCTGTCGGACTACGAGGATTCCATCCAGTCGGCCCTGGGCCTCTTGCCGTTCCCCTACGAGAAGGCGCTCGACGGCCAGGAAGGACTCACGACCGAGACCCTGGGGGGGATCGACGACACCCGGCCCCAGGCAGAGGGGGGCTACGACCCCGGTGTGCGCAGCTGCTTCACCTCCTGGCACAAGGCGTATCCCCAGATTCCCAAGGGGAACCAGAACTATTTCATCGAGGAGCAGGGACCCGTCCAGGGATGGTGCCAGGAGATTCGCCTCTTCGCAGCGGCAGCGACGGCGGCCGGCCCGCATCTCGACCGCAGGACGTTCGACGCCGCCATGGCCAAGATCTCCAACTTCCCCGGAGGGTATTCCCCGATCCTGAGCTACGGGACCGACAAGTTCTACGGCCCGACGGAGTACCGCGTGGTGAGGTTGCACACGAACTCGCCCCCATCGAGTCAGTGCAAGTTCCCGTTGGACCACATCCCCCAGGGGGTGTGCTGGGTGGTCGTGAACGACTGGCAGCCCTTGCCGAGCCCGGGATGACCGCGAGCGCGGACCGGTCGGGGACTACTCACGAGCCATGGTGGAAAGCCGCGGTCCTCTACCAGGTCTATCCGAGATCGTTCGCCGATTCGGACGCCGACGGCGTCGGCGACCTCCAGGGGATCATCGATCGTCTCGACTACCTCGAATGGTTGGGGATCGACGGGATCTGGGTGAGCCCGATCACCGTGTCTCCGAATGCGGACTGGGGCTACGACGTGGCCGACTACTGCGCCGTGCAGCCAGACCTGGGGACCATGGAGACATTCGACCGCCTGGTGGCAGGAGCGCGAGCGCGCCGTATGCGAGTGCTTCTCGATATCGTCCCCAACCACACGAGCGAGCGGCACCCATGGTTCGTCGAATCCCGGTCGTCTGTCGTCTCCCCCCGGCGCGACTGGTACGTCTGGGCCGACCCCAAGCCCGACGGCGCCGCTCCCAACAATTGGGTGAGCAGCTTCGGGGGCCCCGCCTGGACCCTCGACCCGAGGACGGGGCAGTTCTACCTTCACAATCACCTTTCCGAGCAACCCGACCTCAACTGGTGGAACGAAGAGGTCCGGGAAGCATTCGATGCCATCTTCCGTTTCTGGTTCGACCGGGGAGTCGCCGGCTTCCGGATCGACGTGTGCAACATCATCGTCAAAGATGCCCAACTCCGGGACAACCCAGCTGCGACCGAGGACGACGACTTCGAAGCGCAGCTCTTCGGGCAGCGACCCGTGTACAACGGCAACCGACCCGAGGTCCACGAGGTCATTCGAAGGTGGAGGAAGCTCGCCGACTCGGGTGACCCGTCGCGGGCGCTCATCGGCGAGACTCCGGTGAAGGTCGAGGAGTTGGTGAAGTACTACGGAGATGGCAGCGACGAGCTCCATCTCGCCTTCAATTTCCCGTTCATCACCGCACCCTTCGACGCCACCGCCATGCGGCAGATCGTCGAAGACACCGAGTCACTGCTGCCGACCGGTGCATGGCCGGCTTGGACGGGCTCGAACCACGACATGTCCCGGTTCGCGACACGATGGGCGGGCGGAGACCCACGCAAGGCCCGTGCCGCTCTCGTCATGTTGTTGAGCTTGCGGGGAACGCCGGTGCTGTACCAGGGCGACGAGATCGGCCTCCAAGACGTGCCCGTCGCCCACGAGGACATGCGCGATCCTCTCGGTGTGGCCTACTGGCCCGCCTACGCGGGCCGCGATGCCATGCGCACACCGATGCCGTGGAGCGATGCGCCCGGCGGTGGCTTCACCGACCCGGGCACACAGCCGTGGTTGCCCCTGGGCCCGACCGGGCAACGCAACGTGGAGCAACAGCGAGCCGACGCCGGTTCCATGCTCACCTTGACCCGCGATCTCGTCGCCCTGCGCCGGCGGACCCCCGAGCTGCAGACCGGTCGCTACGAAACGTTGGCTGCGCCTGCGGGGATGTGGGCCTGGCGTCGGGGCGATGCGATGATGGTGGCGCTGAACCTGAGCGACGACGATGCCACGCTCCCCGCGCCGCCGGGCCGGATCTGCATCAACACCGATCGAAGCCGTGACGGTGAGTCCTTCGGCGAGACACTGTCCGTCCGGGCGTGGGAAGGCGTGATCGCCGAGATCCGGTGAGTGACCACGCCGTGGTGGTCAGCGGTCGGGCTCGGGCGGGCAGTCCACGCCGGCCAACTTCATGAGATCGCAGAAGGTGGCGCGAGCCACCTTCCAGGCCCCGTCGACGACCACGGCTTCTCCTCGCCGGTTGGAGAGGGCGGGATTTCCGTCGATGGTGACGGTGAACCACACCGCGGCGTGCTCGTGATCCACAAAGGCGACGTGGACGACATCGATACCGGCCTGATACGACGTCTGGGACGGGCCGCGCTCACGGGCTGCGCGAAGCGTCGGGCCCAGGCCGCCGCCTCGCTCGACCGAAGGCACCGACTCCCCGTCATCGCTGGCGACCGAGATGTCGGAATATGCGGACGCGATCTCGCGGCGGGCGCCGTCCTCGTCGTCGGGCGGGGGGCCCTGCACCGCGACCGATGAGACGTCGATCCCATGGGCTTCGAGACGCTGGAAACTTCCCCCGGCCGCGGGGACGGCGGCTGCCCAGTGCCGGACGCAGTGTTCACAGATGAAGGCATCGGTGCCCGAAACGAGCTGACCGGTGTCGGGAGGCCGGCGACCGCAGAACGAGCACGCCACCATCCGAGCTCTTGTCCGTCCTGGAGACCGCGATATCCAACCCCTCGGCGACATCTCCACAGGCTCACCCCGCTCCGTCGCCTCGCGCGTGGCGTAAACCCCCAAGACCTGAATGACGGCTTGTCTCACCCGTCCCAGATCATCGACGAGGCTCGAGAGGACCTGGGCGGCGACGCCTTCACCTTCACGGACGATGCCCAAGAGCATGTGCTCTGTGCCGATGTAGTTGTGACCGAGCTGCAGCGCCTCGCGAAGCGACAGCTCGAGGACCCTCTTCGCCCTCGGCGTGAACGGCGGCGACCCCACCGGTGCCGTGACGGCACTGCCTACGATCTCCTTCACCATCTCCTGCACGGCTTCGGGCGAGACCTCCAGCGTGGTCAACGCCTGAGCCGCGACACCGTCTTTTTCACGGAGGAGGCCGAGGAGGATGTGCTCGGTGCCGATGAAGCCGTGGTTGAGCAGTCGCGCCTCCTCCTGGGCGAGCACCAGGACCCTGCGGGCACGGTCGGTGAACCGCTCGAACACTCCCCATAGGGTCTCATCCAGGGCCCGATCCCGCCATAGCGCCGACGACCAATGCCCCACCGGCCACCTTCACCCATCCCCCCCAGAATGGGGTGGGGTGGTGTCTCGAGACCGGGTACGTCGGGCACCGTCGGAGCGGATCTCGGGTACTCGTTGTGGGAACGGCAGAGGATTCCGACCCCGGATAGGCTGACTCGGGCAAGAGCGTCTGTGGGTTGCCGAGGGGTCGGGGGAAACTGTGAGTCGATTCTTGTCGTGTGCGTTGGGGGCGGCGACGCTGTGCATCGCCACGGTGTCGATGGGCGGCGGTGCCACCCCCGTGGCGAACGCAGCACTGAGAGGTCCCCTGCCCCAGGGAGGACAGGACCTCGTGGCACCCACCCGACCGGGTATCGATCGACGGAACACCGGCGTCGGCGGTGCTTCGTACAACTGGTCGGGCTACGCGCAGAGCGCGCGGAAGAACACCTTTACGGCAGTGACCACCGACATTGTCGTCACGACCGTCAACACCAGCGTCTCCGGGACCCAGTATTCGTCTGACTGGGTCGGTATCGGTGGATTCAGCGATCCCAAGCTGGTACAAGCCGGGATAGAGGAGGACAATCTCAACGGCAGGGCGTTCTACCAGGCCTGGACCGAGATCCTCCCGCAAAACGAAGACCCTCTGTCTCTTGCCATTTCGCCGGGTGACAAGATCGCCGTCACCGTCAAGGAGACCGCCAACAAGCACGAGAAGGACAAGCGGTGGTCGATGACCGTCGTCGATCTCACGACGGGGCACAGCGCCGGCCGAACCGTGCGGTACAAGTCGACGGGCTCGAGCGTGGAAGCGATCCACGAGAGGCCTTGCATCGGCTTTCCCTGTTCCACCCATCTCGCCACACTGTCGACGACCACCAACGAGAGCTTCGATCCCGCCTACTTCTCGACATCCCTTCCGGGCCTTGCTGCTGCGTACCGGCCCCTGCTGAAGGCGGCGAGCGGAGCCACCCTGTACGACATCGTGATGGTCGCAAACAATGGCACGACCCCTCTGGCGACACCGTCCAATGCGGACAGTCTGAGCGACGGGTTTACCGTGGGCGATGGCAGTGCCATCCCTGCTCCACCCTCGAGCTGATCCGCCCGCCGACGCCCCGCTGAGCCGGCGGCTCGTGGCCTACTGGGCCGGGTACGCCTTCAGGCCGTAACCGCGGCCGCGGGCCCATCCCCGAAGGCGAATCCTCGCGGCGTTACATTTCCTGGCATGAGCAGGCAACGCATGTCCTCGAACGGGTCCGTGTCCTGGTTCGATCCTTCGCAGGTCTTCGCCGACACGCAACGGGTCGACCTGTTCAACGACCCCCCGTGGGTGGCCGCCCCCGACGCTTCGCCGAGGCGTACGACCGGTGGAGCGATGCGCGGCGGGTCGCGGTGGACGATGGCGAAGACCGCCGTGGTGAGCAGGCTTCCCATCAAGCGCGGGCAGCACAGTCACAGGATCGGCTGACCGCCCGGGCTCGAGCCCGGTGTCCTCAACCCACCAGGCTCTGGACCGCCGCCGTCGACGTGGTCAGGTAGGTGCTGCCGGACTCGATCGACGCCACCCCCTGGTCGAAGAGATTGGGGGGGAGGGCCTCTGACGAGCCGAGGCAGTCACTGGATCCCTGGATCAGGTCGTTCAGGGCCGTGGCCCAGTAGCTCTGAATCAGGGTGTCGGGGATGGGCGCCAGGTTCATCGCGCTCTGCGCATCGCTCAGCAGCTGCTGCCAGTAGGGACCTACCGACGTGTAGTCGGAGGATCCGCTCGATGGGTACGCCGCGTTCAACCTGCTGAGGTCGGTTTGCAGCGTGCTGAAGACCGACCCGTGAGCCTGGTCCCAGGCACGGACCTGGGCCCGGGACGACTCCGACGATGCGGCCGCTTGACTCTCGACCGAGCTCAGCGCCCCGTCCAACTGTGTCGTCCCGGTCGTGATGAAGGCAGCGCCTTGATCGAAGCTCGGTGGAAGGGACCCGGCACCGGCAGAGTCGGCGGCCGAGCCCATGATCGATTCCGTCGCGCCTTCACCGAGATCGGCGAGCGCGGCCGACCATTTGGACTCCGCGCCGGCATCGGGAATGGGGGGCACCGAGCCGGCGTAATTGGCGTCGATCGACAGCTCTTGCCAGTAGGGGTCCACATCGACGTAGAGACCCGTGCTCGTCGAGGCGAGGGCCCGGTCCAGCTTCTCGATGTCGGTCTGCAACGTGTTGAAGACCGAGCCATAGGCCACGTACCAACCCAGATCGGCTTGCCCGACCGTCGTGGCCAGCGTGGTCAAGGGCAGGGTCGTCGTCGGGACGATCGATGACGGCACCGGAGCGGGGCGCTTGGGAGGTTGGATCACGCGCGAGGGGGCCGAGGTGGTGACGCTACTTGCCGGTCGCGTTGTCGGTGACGTCGTTGCCGGAGGTGTCGTCGTCCGGGGCAGTGCCGCCAGGGCGCGTTCGATCGGGTTCAGCGTTGTCGTCGGCAGCGCCTGCGGCTCGTGCTGAGGGGGGATGATCGTCGTCAAGGGTGGAAGGTGAAGGAATATCTGCACCAAAGGGTTCAACGTCGTCGTGGTCTCGGCGCTCTCGCTCCCCCCCACGCCGCGGATGCCGAGGATTCCGACGCTGACCCCTGCGGCGATGAGCAGCGCCGCGAGCGCGAGCATCGGCTTGGTCGGTCCTTTGCTCCCACCTTTCCCGGTGCGGGCGTCGGTTACCGGAGGCGCATGAAAGGACCCGATGCCTCCGTTGCGAACGAGTGGAGTCGGTTCGCCGTGCGCGAAAAGCCGCTCCTCATGGATCCCGTACGGATCGGGATGCCAACCGTCAACGTCCATTGCCCCCCTGCCACCTCGAAGGACCGCATCGCCACACCGCGACCCAACTTGGACACGAAATCTAGCTCCGGGCCCGGCTCTTGGAAAATGACCTCTGGGGCGCTCTGACGTGGACCGAGATCACCCTGGTGTCGATCGCATCCACCGGCAGTCAGTCCGCCATCGCTCCGTAGGCGCAATCCCAGAAATCGACGAAAGCCTCGGGGGGCTCCGGCGATGTCATGGCACGCTGCGTGAAGAGAATCCCGGTGAGATCGTTGTCGACGTCGGAACGCCATGTCGTGCCCGTCCCGCCGTCCCAACCGAACCCACCGGGGACCGCGACAAACCCTTTTCGGAGAACCCTGGACCTGGCATCGATCGCAGTGTGCCATCTGTGGGTCGATCCCGGCAGGTTGGCCCCCATGCGGGTCTCGACCTGGCCCGGGGGGCATACTGCCGAAGGCCACCACGTACCGGACCGGTCCAAGGAGATCCACAGGCATGCGTGTTGTCGTGAGACGGTGGACGCGTCGACACGACGCGCGGCGCATTCGTTGATCGTGATGGCGCGTCGTGAGCGACTGTCTTCGGTGGCGTCGTGGGCCGATCGGCCCCGTTGGGTCGCAGGCATCGCCGGCCTCGCCAGCGCCCTCGTCGCCGGGGGGAGGATCGTCGTGGCGGGCCACGGGAAGGTCGCGTCGTTCATCGTCGTCGGCTCCGATCACGTTCGGGCCCGCGTGCCCGTAGGCGTTCCCATCACATCCGGCCAGGGATACGACGGCCAGTTCTATTACCGGATGGCCCTGGGACCCCTGAACTTCAACCACACCGCCTACGGGATCCGGATGGACACGCTCAGTCGATTCGAACGCATCAGCTATCCGGCATTGTCGTGGCTCGTGGCGGGTGGGCGGAGTTGGCTCGTGCCCTGGTCGCTCGTCGTCGTGAACGTCATCGGACTGGCATGCCTGGGTGGGCTCGGAGCCATGATCGCCAGGGACGCGGGGCGACATTCGTGCTGGGGCCTCCTGCTCCCCAGCTACTTCGGGTTCGTGTGGGTGCTCTCTCGCGACCTGGCGGAGATCATGACGGCAACCTTCGTCGTCGCGGGTGTCGTGGCATTGCGTCGCAACCGCTTCGTCCTGGCCGCAACCGCATTCAGCGTGGCCGTGCTGAGCCGCGAAACTGCGCTGCTGGTCATCGCGGTGCTTGCTGTCGAGCGCTCTTTGTCGACGATCCGCGACCGGCTCAGCGCCAGGCGGGACTCGGCCGACAGAAACGAACCTGCTGTTGCGGTTGCCACGGGCGCCGCGTCGGCGACTCGTACGCCGGCCATCACCTGGATCGTGCCGGGCATCTCCTTCGTCGCCTGGCAGGTCGTGGTCCGACTGGCGACCGGCTCGTGGCCGTTGCTCACGTCGGGCCAACGCAACCTCGACGTTCCCTTCGCCGGCTTGGCACAAGGCTTCGAGCACTACGTGAAGCGACTCCCCTCGACAGCGTCGTTGCTGTGGTTCGGGGAGCTGTTCATTCTCCTCGTCGTCGTGGCCGTGGCCGCCCTGGCCCTCCGCACGGCGACCGCTCGCCTGTACGAACGGGCGGCCTGGCTCGCCTACGGGATCCTGGCCCTGACCCTGGCACCGGGGATATGGCTCGGCGATGTCGGCTTTCGGAGCCTCGACGACCTCTACGTGTTCAGCTGCATCGTCCTGTTGTCGTCGAAGCAGCGATTGACGGTGCCGGGGGTGCTCGTCGCAGGAGGATGGGCCGTGGTCGCGGTCGAGCTGATCAGGTTCGTCTGAGTCGACGGCGAGAGCCTACGCCGCGGCTCCCCCGCCGGTGCCGCCGCCTCCTCCGAATCCGCCTCCTCCGAACCCGCCGCCTCCTCCTCGACCCCCGAAACTGCTGCATCCGTTGGGTCCGGCTGCCCGGATGCTCACGGAGGTGGCGGTCAACGAGCCGCTCTGGCTCTTCGAACCGAGCACGGTGACGCAACGACCGACCACCACGGCAGAGCCCGTCGCCGGTTCGGTCTTGGTGTAGGTCGTCGAGGACGACGTCGAGATCTCGACCTTCGCCGGCTTGGACGATGTTCCGACACTCGACGTGCCGCCGGAGCCGACAACCCTGCCGACGCCGTTCACTGTCACTCCAGCGCCTGACACGGTCGCGACGGTGCCCGAGACCGTGGCCACCGAGAAGGAGGCCCCTCCGAATCCCCCACCACCGGCACCGCCTCCACCGAATCCCCCGCCTCCCGCACTACCACCACTCCCTGCTCCACCCCTCCGACCGCCGAAACCCCCCGCCGCGCTCGTCGCACACGGGGGGCGCCCGCCGTTGATGGCGACGGTGCGCGCCGCGATCGGCCCCGCGGCCGATCCACTTGCGGGCGGGGTCCCGGTTGCCGAGATACAGCTGCCCGCGGTGACATCTTGCGCCGTGGCCGAGGCTGTCTGGGTGAAGGTGGTCCTTGACGTCCACGTAACCGTGGTCGCCCCCGACAACGAACTGCTCACGCTCATCGACGAGCCCGACACCGAAGCCACTGAGCCCGACGCAGCCGGCCGGCCGCTCGGCGACGTGGTCGAGGACCCCGATGAGGCTGACGGGGTGGTCGAGGCCGCCGAGGCACAAGCGGCGCTCACGATGCCCATGGTGACGATGAAAAGGGCGAGTCTCGGTGCGACACGCCACGACCGCAGCCCCTCGGGCACCGAAGAACATTTGGACATGGACCCCCGCTTTCATCCTCACGAGGAGATCGCCTTCGTCGACCTGGCAGGCTCCCCTGCCCTACGACTATCGGACCTTGCTTTCGGTTTGCTGAGAATCCAGGTCGAGAATCTCGAGGGCGACTCGGACGCATCGCGGCCCGGACCGCGACCGGACTCCTCCTGCAGGTGAGCGAGGTCCCAGCACAGCGCGGCAGCCGGGGCCCGTCCGGTGGCCACCGAGACTCGTCGGCTCCGGGGCGGGCGTCCGAGGCGGCGCTCGGTCTCCCCTTCGGGATCGGCGAGGGACTCCTCGGGACGGGGGAACCGCAGGTAAAGGTCGTCCACGGCGGGGTCGATCTCTCGAGCAGGGACAAGACCCTCGAGGAGGACCCACCCGTGTTCACGCCAGCGGGCGACTTCGTCGTCCCGTGCCCGACGTTCCCCCATCGCTCTCTCCCTGTCGACGCTTGTCGACGAGGGGGTCAGGTACGCCGGGCCAGGTCCGGGATCGCTCGCACCGGCGAGGTGCCGCGCCCCGTCCGGGCGTCGGGTGGAGGGCCCAGGTGCGAAACTCCAGAGGGCCACCGAGGGCCTCCGACTACTCGCCGGGTCGTTCTATGACCGAAGATACCGGTCACGTTGCCGTGGGCCCGGTCCATCCCCGGGGCCCGGGGCGGCCATCTGGTCGAGCATGATGCCATCGCGAATATGACGAATCCCGAGTCGGTCCAACAGATGGTGAAGCGCCGGGTCCGGCGGCGCCGGCTGTGGCACCGCGCCCGCGTGGCCGGTCTGGCGGTGCTCATCATCGTCGGAGCGGGAGGCGCTGCCTTCGGCATCGACCGGATGGTCGTATCGCTGCGCAAGTACTACGCATCACCGGCTCATTCCAACAAAGCCGATCCCGACCCCACGTCGACGTCACCCACGACAACCTCGTTGTCCGGACCGCCGTCGTGCGTGAGCGGCCAGCTCAGTGGCACCGTGACCAATTGGCAGGCCATCAGCGGGACGACGTTCGAGACGGTGTCGCTGACCAATATCTCCCTGTCGCAGTGCACCTTGCTCGGCTACCCCGGCCTCGCCGTGAACAGTGCGGACGGGACGGCGCTCCCCGCTGCCACTCAGGACGTCGCCACGATGGGCGCGAGCACGGGCTTTGGCACCCCGTCGCCGAAGCCGGTCGTGGTCGCGCCCGAGGGACGCGCCTGGTTCGAGATCTCGTACCCCGATGTCTGCGACATCATCCTGACGCCCGGCTCGGGGCCGACGGCATCACCCAATGCGTGCTACGAGGGCCAATGGCTCCAGGTCACGCCGCCGAGAACAGCGAGCCCCCTGCTCGTCCCCGAGCCGCTGCGCTTCACCTACGGCATCACCGGCTTCGATGTCGGGCCGTTCGGCACGGGCTCCCCCCCGCCGTTGCCGAGAAGTTGACCATCGCTTGGAGACCTGTTGATCCCCGCGTCGCACGATCGGGTTCGGGGGACGACGACATGACAACCAGTGAGGCCGGATCGCACGAGTACGAACAGGCCTGCCTGGCCGAGGATCTCGGCCAGGACGTGCTTGCACTCGCCGCCGTGGCCGAATCCGACCGTCCCGCCTCGGTGCTGCGTCGGGTGAACGGCAGGCTCGTCCGGGTCATCGTCGAGGCCGCCTAGCAAATCACCGACCACCCGGCGCCGACTACCCTGGCGACGCGATTCGTGCCGCCCTGGTGGGTGGCGGGCGCGACGGGGAGTGACTCGTGCGGGGGATCCTGACAAGGCGGCTCGCGGCTGGCGTCCTGGCGACCGTGACGACGGCTGGGATGTTCGTGAGCATCGCCTCGACCCCGAGTTTCGCCGCGACACCGTTCCAGGGCCATGGGTCCATCGGAGAGGCGTACGCGATCGGTGCCAAGCCGGGCGAGCACCTCACGCTGGTCAATGCGTCGGGATCGAACGTCGGCTCCGGTGTGGTCGACAGCCTGGGCGGCATCATCATCCGCAATCTCGCCCCGGGGCGCGGCTACCGCTTCGAAGAGACGAGCGGCAAGCACCGCGAGACCGCGTCGTTCGCCGTCCTCTCGGCGAGCTCGGTCCCCCCCTCGACGCTGTATTCGCGACAACACCTTCACGCCGGGCTCAACTACGTCACGATGCGCGACGGGATCTCCATCGCCGCGACGGTGCGCCTTCCACCGGGAAAGACCCTCGCGGAAGGCCCCTTCCCGACGGTGATCGAGTACTCGGGCTACGCCACTGCGGCTCCGCACAACCTGATCGACTCGCTCGAGGGCAAGGCGCCGTCGAGCGACCCGCTCCTCCCCGACACCGCCACCATCGTCGGGAGCGTGATCGCCCCACTCCTGGGCTTCGTGACCGTCAGCGTCCAGATGCGCGGGACGGGCTGCTCGGGAGGGGCCTTCGACCTCTTCGGCCTGCCCTCTGACTACGACGGCTACGACATGATCCAGACGGTCGGGGCCCAGCCCTGGGTCCTGTCGCACAAAGTGGGCATGGTCGGCATCTCCTACTCGGGGATCTCACAGTTCGAGGTGGCAGGCACCGACCCGCCCGACCTGGCCGCCATCGCGCCGCTCAGCTCCACCGACGACCTCTTCTCGACCGGCTACCCCGGTGGGATCTACAACAGCGGCTTCGCCGGGAGCTGGATCGCCCAGCGCAAGGTCGACGCCGAAGCCGCTCCAAAGGGCGGCCAACCCTGGGCGACGGCCGAGATCGCCACCGGGGACACCACCTGTCTCGCCAACCAGGTCCTTCACCCCGAGGCCCAGCAGCTCGAGTCGCTGGTGGGGCCCGACCTGAGTCGCGTCGCGTCGTTGTTCGACCAACGGTCGCCGGCGGTGTGGGCGACCCACATCAAGGTCCCCGTGTTTCTCGTCGGAGCCCTCGAGGACGAGCAGACGGGCCCGCAGTGGCCGGCGTTGATCACGGCCTTGAGCCACGACAAGAACGTCTACGCCACCATGCTCAACGGCACGCACATCGACTCGCTCGGCCCCGACACCTTGTCGCGCTGGCTCGAGTTCCTCGACATCTACGTGGCCGGCCGCGTGCCCACCCAGAATCCATACCTGACCCTGCTCGCGCCGGCGGTCTATGCCGAGGTCACCGGGGGGGCGAAGTCCATGGCCCCACCCCCGGTGCGCTTCACGACCGACACCTCGGTGAGCCAGGCCAAGTCCGACTTCGCGGCCCAGGATCCTCGAGTGAGGGTGCTCTTCGACAACGGCGGCGGAGACCTCGGTCCCGGGGCGCTGCAGCCCACCTTCGAAGCCGACTACTCCCAATGGCCGCCGCGCGGGACCGTCACCCGGTACTACCTGGGCCCCGACGGGACGCTGGCCTCCTCCAAGGGCTCTGCCACCCACGTGTCGTTTCAGCCCGACCCCTCCGTTCGTCCCGCCACCGACCTGTCCGCCTCGGCCAACGCGTGGGCCGCACAGCCGGCGTACGACTGGACCACGGTCCCTGCCGCCAATGGAGTCGGGTTCGAGACCCCTGCCTTCACCGTGCCCACCACCATCGTCGGCCCGGCCAGCCTGGACCTGTGGCTGCGGTCTTCGGCGCCGTCCACCGATCTCCAGGTCACGGTGACCGAGGTGCGACCCGGTGAAACCCAGGAGGAATACGTCACCTCCGGTTTCCTGCGCAGCTCGAACCACACCCTCTCCCCGTCGTCGACCGTTCTCGACCCTGTTCCCACCTATCTCAAGTCCGACCGGCACAACTTGCCGTCAGGGAGCTACACGCTGGTGCGGATCCCGATCGACCCCATCGCTCACTCGTTCCGGGTCGGCACGCGCTTGCGTATCGTGATCTCGGCACCGGGCGGCGACCGGCCCGCCTGGGCGTTCGCCACGCCCGCCACCCACGGTTCGGTCACCGACACGTTGTCGCTCGGCGCCGCCATGCCTTCGTCGCTGGCGGTGAACATCGTCGCCGGTGTGAACCCCACCGCGGCGATGCCCGCGTGCGGAGCCCTGCGAGGCGAGCCGTGCCGCCCCTACGCGAAGCTGGGCAACCAGACCTGAGCGGTTCGGTCCTCAGACCTCGTCGATGGCGAATTCCGGACAGTTGGCGATGGCCAGGCGGGCCCGGTCCTCGAGATCGGGCGGTACCGAGCCGTCCCCCACCACGGTCGACAGGCCGTAGTCGTCGACCTCGAACAGCTCGGGGGCGAGCCCGTAGCAACGAGCATGACCCTGGCACTTGTCGGGGTCGACCCGGATCTTCACGCGAAGACCACCGGAAGCAGCCGCGGCCCCCGCACCTGACCACCGGCCCAGGTGACCTCCTGGCCGTCCGCGAGGTGGAACTCGGGAATCCGGCGCAACCACTCCTCGAGGGCAATGCGCAACTCCATACGGGCCAGGTTCGAGCCCGCACAACGATGGATACCCGATCCGAACGCCACATGACGGTTGTGGGCGCGGTCGAGAACCACCTCGTCGGCATCCTCGAACACCGCCGGGTCGCGGTTGGCGGCGGGGAAGTTCATGAGGATCTTGTCCCCCTCCTTCATGGGGCACCCCGCGTACTCGACATCGCTGGTCACAATGCGCGCCATCGTCACCGGCGAGTAGGCGCGCAGCAATTCCTCGACCGCCAGCGACATGACCTCGGGCTCCTCCACCATGCGCTTGCGATCTTCGGGATGCGTGGCCAGGTGCCACAGTGACGAGCCGATGGCGCTCCACGTCGTATCGACGCCCGCGATGAGCACCAGGGCGGCGGCCCCCAGCACGAGGCTGTCCTCGATGGGCGCCCCGTCGACTTCGGTCTGCAGCAGCTCGCTCAACAGGTCGTCACCGGGCTGGGCGCGGCGCTTGGCGACCTCCTCGATGAAGTACTGCAGAAGGCCCTGCACGCCGTGGACGCGTCGATCGTGGTCGTCGGCGAACTCGAGGACGTCGCGCACCCATCCCGTGAAGGTGTCGGAGAGGTCGGGGCTGACCCCCAGGATGTGGGCGATCACCCGCACCGGGATCTGCTGCGCGTAGTCCGAGGCGGCATCGGTCCGACCCTCGGCGATGAAGCTGTCGATCAGGCCCGAGCACAGCCCGCGTGTCATCGACTCGTAGCTCTCGACCCGGTTGTGCGAGAACCACGGCAAGAGCAACCGCCGCGTCCAGGTGTGCAGAGGCGGATCGGCCGAGATGGGCGGCAGCCCGTACGGGAGGACGGGTTCCTCGGGCTCCTCACCTTCGAAGGGGATGACGGCGACCTCGAGCGAGCTGAAATGCTCGATGTCGTGCGCGATGGCGGTGACATCGTCATAGCGGGTCGGCAACCACGTGCTGCCCCGCCGGTCGGTGTGGGCGATAGGGCACGTCGTGCGGAGCTGGTCCCAGATCCCGAACGGATCGGCGATGTACTGGGGATCGAGCACGTCGAAGTCGGTCCCCCACTGGCTGACCGGCGCTGTCGTTCTCACGGCTCCCCTCCCCGGGCATGGCCCTCGGGCATCGCCGTGTCACTGCGGCGGCCCGACGTCCATCATGGCATCCGCACCTGGCCGGGGGCTCCCCGGGTCGGGCGTCGGCGCCCTACCGGGCCGCTTGTTTGGGGTCGACCACCCACAGCGGAGGCTCCTGGGTGAGGTGTGTGCGCAGGAAGATGTCGAGTTGGGTGGGTGACAACGGGCGCCCGTAGAGGAAGCCCTGGCCGGTGTCGCACTGCTCGGCGAGCAGCGGGTCCATCTGCCCTTCCTCCTCGATCCCCTCGGCGATGGTCTCGAGCCCGAGGGTCTTGCCGAATTGGACCAGGGTGTGGATCAGCATCGACGAGTCGCGCGTCGTCGCCAGGGAGCTGATGAACGAGCGGTCGATCTTCAAGATGTCGACGGGGAATTGGCGCAGGTAGGCGAGCGACGAGTATCCCGTGCCGAAGTCGTCGATGGCGATTCGGACTCCGAGCCCCTTCAGGGCGATGAGCCGGTCGACCATGAGCGCGGTGTTGCTCATGATCGTGGTCTCGGTGATCTCGAGCACCAGCGCGGTCGGCTCGAAGCCCGAGGTGGCGAGCGCCTCGCGGACATCGTCGACCAGGTTGTCGGACTCGAGCTGGCGGGCCGAGAGGTTCACCGACATAGAGATCATGTAACCCTTGCCGTGCAGGGCGGCACCTTGCCGACATGCCTCTTGGATCACCCAACGACCGAGAGGAATGATCAACCCGCTCTCTTCGAGCAGCGGCAGGAAGTGGTCGGGGGGGATGACGCGGCGGGTGGGGTGCTGCCAACGCAGGAGCGCCTCGACCCCGGTGGTGGTACGCGTCTCGATGTCGAAGATCGGTTGGTAGCGGAGGAAGAACTGATCCGTCGCCACTGCGCTGCGCAACTCGTTCTCGAATGCCAGACGGCTCTCGATCGCCTGCGGCATGTCCTGCCCGAACAAGACGAAACGGCCTCTGCCTGCCTCTTTGGCCTGGGACAGGGAGATGTCGGCGTCATGCAACAATTGTTCGGCGTCGACCCGCGGCCCCAGCGCCACGCCGATCGACACCGACACGCTGAAGGGCTCGGGGTGGGAGTCGCCAAGATAGAACGGCTCGCGCAGGACATCGAGGATCCGCTCCGCCACGAGCTCGGGCCCCGCCGCCAACGATGCCCCGTCGGTCAAGACGATGAACTCGTCCCCGCGCATCCGGCCGATGGTGTCCGCCTCGCGCAGCACCGTGCGCAGGCGCTCGGCGACGGCTCTCAGCAGCTCGTCTCCGGTGTCGTAGCCATGCGAGTCGTTGAAGTCCTTGAACCGGTCGATGCCGATGGTCAACGCCGCGGTGGGCATCTGGCTCCGGCGACTGCGGAGCAGCATCTGCTCGGCGCGGTCGACCACGAGCGTCCGGTTGGGCAGCCCCGTGAGCGGGTCGTGAAGCGCCATGTGGTGCAGCTCACCGGTCTGCTCGGCCGCCTGGTCAAGAGCGCGCCGGCGCGTGACCACGAGCGAGCGCAGCACGAGGAACAGGATCAGGGTGGCGAGCGCGATGGCCCCCCCGATGACGAGCCCCTTCGTGCCCCCGGTGGCCGATCCGGCCAGGAGCGGCTGGCGGACGGTGACGATCCAGCGCCCGTTGGCGCTGGTGGGGAAGGCGTCGACCAGCCCCCCGGTGGTGTTCGCGCCGTCACTGGTCGCGATGTCCACCGGTTTCGATCCGGCGTTCACCCGGGACAGGGTCACCTGCAGGTTGCTGTGGGGACCCGCCGCCGCGGTCAGGATCGACCCGGTGTCGAAGACTCCTCCGACCCATCCCTCGAGAGCGCTGCTGCGGCCCGCCACGGTCGTCGGGGTAGGCCCTTCGTACACGGGCGCCACCATGACGATGGTCGAGCTGAACGCCTGGTCGAGGGATTTGAGGGTCTCGATGTCGGCATTGCCCGGCGCCGTGCCGGCCTGCGACGCGAACCCGAGGAGCCGGCCCTCGTCCGAGCTGAGCAGCTTCGCGATCTCGAGCCGGCCGGTGTCACGCGACGCGGAGAGCGCGCTGCCGGCCGACGTGGAGCACCAGTCGAGGCCCGGGGGCAGTGCGACGTTGCCGACACCTGTCAGCGAGCTGCGCAGGGCGAGGAGCCGGGTCAGGCAATACGGAGCTTGGGCCGTGCTCGGCGTGACGGCGAAGGGCTCGCCCGCCGACAACGCGCTCGTCGGGTCGGATCCGATCGCCACCCGGAAGTAGTAGAGCTGGGCGGCGGACACCTTCTCGATGTAGGTGATCCCCGTGGCATTGGCCGGGGCCGAAGGCGTCAGCGAGGAGAACCAAGACCCGAGCTGCGCGTTGGTCAGGTCCGGGTTCTGCTCGATCAACGCCCGGCCGCTCGTCGTGAGGTCGGTGTCGCGCTGCAGCGCTTTTGTGACCTTGGCGGCTACGCCCGAGGCGCGCTGGTCGAACGACTGTCGGGTTTGGCGTGCCTGGATGTTCCGCCACTGCCACGTCGCCCCCACCGCCGCCGCGAGGCCGGCCACCAGGAACAGCGCCAGCAACACTCGGGCAACGCCTCGGCGAGGCCGGGCGGGCGCGACGGGCTGCTCGGCGGGTTCGGACTCTTCGGCTTCAGGGACGCTGACTGCGCGACGTCTCCACATGATCAAGACCATCGGCATGGGTCGGTGCCCTCATTAGCCCCAAAGGCCAGGTCACGCTGACGCCTCGGCCCTCAGGGGTGGCCGCCGGGAGATGCCCGTCCCGTCTGCCACTGGCCCATATTGCTATCGGCACATCGGACGGCGGGCCTGAGCGGGAAATTGGTCCAGGCACCGCCTGCCGATATCGAGGGACTGCCGATATCGAGGGGCTGCCGATATCGGGGGGCTGCCGATATCGGGGGGCTGCCGATATTGGGGGGCTGCCGGGCGCGCCGTAAGCTGCGCGCCATGGAAGACCGAGAGCTCTCGAAGCGCCTTGCCGCCCTGGAGCTGGCGGTCGCCCACCTCACGGAGGCCGTCGACGAGCTTGCCAATAGCCTCGACGGTGAGGCGGCCCCCTCGATCACCCGAATCAGGTCTCACCTGCGCGACGTCCGCGAGAATTTCAACCAGGTCGCTCCTCGCTCCGGAGGAGACTGACCGGCATCCCCGCCGGGCCGCGTCATGGGATGCCTCGTCGTCGTATTCCTGTTGCTGGCCGTCGTCTTCGCTGGTGCGGGCTTCGCCATCCACTTGCTGTGGATCGCAGCGCTCGTCTTCTTCGTGTTCTGGATGGCCGGCTTCGCCTTCGCCCGCGGTCAGCGACGGGCTCGACGACGGCGTTGAACGACCGGACGAACGAGAACTAGGGGCCGAACGAAGCGTGGGCGAGAGGCCGGTGCGCCGACCTTACGCGTAGATGTTGGGCGGACCGTCGGGCCCGAGGACGGCGCGATCGGTGCGGCCGGTGGCGACCAAGACGAACTCCAGGGCGTCGCCGGTGCGCTTGGCTCCTCCTGCGCCAACAGGAACCACCTCGATCGCGTCGAACGCGAGCGTGGCCGGGCCCCAACCTTGCTTGTCGAGCTCGTGCGCGACGTGGTGGACGCTGGCGCGCAGTCCCGGTCCGCGCGACGAGGTCCGGCCCAGGGCGGCGCGCACGTCGTCGGCGTGGAGATACGTGTCGTACCACAGCGCCTCGACTCCTTGGCCGAGCGTGCCGTCGTAATCACCGGGCCCCGGCGCCTCCCACGACTCGTCGTCGAAGACGGCGGCGATGTCAGCGGCGAGCTTCGTGACCGCCACCAGCTCCTGGGCCAACTCGGCGGGGCTGCGACCCTGGCGCTCGGCCACCTCGCGTGCGGTGACCTCGGGCGAGCCGAGGCCCTCGAGTTGCCCCGACACCACGTCCGCGATCGAGCCGACGACGTGCGCGGCCACGTCGCTCACCGCCCACCCCTCACAACGCGTGGGGCGAGCCCAGTCGGCGGCGTCCAGGGGGCTGATGAGCTCTCCGAACGCCTCGAGCTCGGCCAACAGGCCCGGGACCACGTCGGTGCGGGGCAGTGTCATCAGGTCCTCCTCGGGGGAATCACTTACATGCGGGTTACACGCATTTATACTTTGGGGAGCCATGGGTGTCAACGAGAATTCCTCCGCGCAGCCGGTGCGCCGCACCCAGGCCGAACGCACATCGGCGACCCGCCGCGCTCTGCTCGACGCGGGCCGCGCGCTGTTCGCGGCGCGCGGCTTCGCCGGTGCCGGTCAAGAGGACATCGTGGAACGCGCCGGGGTGACCCGCGGCGCGCTCGCCCACCATTTCGGGACCAAGCGGAACCTGTTCCGCGCCGTCGTCGAATCGGTCGAGACCGAGCTCGCCGCGCACATCGCCACGGCCGCCATGCGCGGGGACGACCCGATGGCACAGCTCCGACTCGGGTGTCTGGCCTTCCTCGACGCCGCCTTGGACCCGGCGGTGCGCCGAATCGTGCTGCTCGACGCCCCTGCGGTCCTCGGTTGGCAGGCATGGCGCGAGATCGACACCACCTATGGGCTGGGCCTCGTGTCCGAAGCCCTCGACCACTGCATGGAGGCCGGGCTGATGACGGCGCGCCCGGTCCAGCCGCTCGCCCACATCCTGCTCGCCGCGCTGAACGAGGCTGCCATGCTCGTCGCCAACGCCGACGACCCTGTCGCCACCCGCGTCGAGGTGGGAAACGAAGTCGAACATTTCCTGTCCACGCTTTGAACGCCCCACACTGATCACACCAACCACACTGGGCGCTAGTTCGTCACTGCGCGTGAGAGAGCGAACGCCTCTTGTTCTGTTACCGGTTGCTTCCTACGCTTTGGTGCGTGGTACTCCCGGCCATCGTCTACACAGACGAGATGCCCGACCTGGCCCCCACGATCTGCCGACAGCGGTTGGTGATCGAGGGGACTTGCGACACCGCGATCTCCGACACCGCCATTCGTGGCTACCTCGTCGGTCTGTCCGAGGTCTGCCAGATGAAGGTCCTCCTCGACCCCGTGACGCACCGGTCGGATCGCTTCGGGTGGGCGGGCTGGGTCCACTGGGAAGGCTCGGGTGCCCATCTGTACGCCTGGGACAGGCCCCAGCTGTTCTTCAGCGTCGACGTGTACACCTGCAAGGCGTTCGACGTGGAGCAGGTCGTCGAGTACACACGCCGGTTCTTCGCCGCACGCCGGATCGTCGCCAAGGCATTCTGACCATGAGCACCGCCACGATCATGGGCGATGCCGAGCTGCGTCGATTGGCTGGCGCGCTCGGCGCGCCGGGGCCGATGGCACCGTTGGGTGTCTACCTGTTCCGCTCGACCGACCCGACAGCAGAGCTCGCCCGCCATGTCGAGCGCGTGGTGTTCATGGAGACGTTCGGCAACACGCCCGAGCTCCTGGCCAAGGAGTACGCGCCGTACGAGGACGCGAGCATCTTCTTGTGCGTCGTCGACCACCTTCGACGTCTCCCCGCCGGCACCATGCGCATCGTGCTTCCCTCGGTTGTCGGCTTCAAGACGCTCGACGATGCCGCGCCGGTGTGGGGCGAGCCCGTCACCGCCATGGCGGCGCGCACGGAGATCGACATCGACCTCGCTCGGACCTGGGACATCGCCACCTTGGCGGTCGCCCCCGAATACCGGGGCAAGGCCACGATGGGGCTCGTCAGCATGGGCCTCTACCAGGCCCTCGCCATGGCCACGACGCGTTGTGGCATCGACTGGCTCCTCGCCATCCTCGACGTCCCCGTGTTCCGCATGATCCGGTGGAAGCTGCGCATGCCCATGGCGGGTTTCAAAGGCGTGACGGCGCGCCCGTACCTGGGTTCGCCCGCCAGCATGCCCGTGTGGTGCAACGTGGGCGACACCGAACGGCGCCTGGCGGTGTCGGACCCCGATCTGCACGCGCTCTACTTCAAGGGCATGGGGATGGAGCCGGCGTTGCGACCCCTCGACCTCGCCACCACGGCCGGGCTTCTCGTGGCGCCTCCGGTGCTCAGGGCGCCGCGGCCTGTAGGACGATCTCACTCTGCTTCCAGAGCGAGTTGACCACGTACGGGAGCCCGTCGGCTCGCACGGGCCGCGAGTACAGGTACCCCTGGAGGGCGTCGCACCCGAGATCCATGAGCCGATGCGCCTGTGCGGTCGTCTCCACCCCTTCGGCGATGGTCGTGATCCCCAGCGCGTGCGCCATCGCCACCACGGCGGCGATCAGGGTGGCGTCGGAGCTGTCGTCGTCCTCGAGTGTGTCCACGAAGGAGCGGTCGATCTTGAGGCTCGTGACGGGGAAGCGCTTCAGATAGGCGAGCGACGAGTACTCGGTCCCGAAGTCGTCGATGGCCAGCCGGACGTCGAGGCTCCGCAGTGCCGTGAGCACCGCCGCCGCAGCCAGGGGCTTGTCCATCACGACCGATTCGGTGAGCTCGAGACACAGCGCCGTCCCCTCGATCCCGTGACGCGACAACGCGTCTCGAACGCGCTCGACGAGCCGATCGTCGTGCAGCTGGGCCCCGGAGAGGTTCACCGATACGTACAGCTCCTCGAACCCGGTCGTCTGGTGTCGCCACGCGGCCAGTTGGCGCAGGGCCTCTTCGAGCACCCACTCCCCGATCCCCATGATGAGCCCGCTCTCCTCGGCCAGCGGGATGAACCTGACCGGGGGGATGACACCCAGGGTGGGGTGCGCCCAACGGACGAGCGCCTCGACCCCTTCGATCGGCCCGTGGGGGATGCGGATGATGGGTTGGTACACGAGGTGGAGCTGCCGCAGCTCTACCGCCCGGCGGAGGTCGTGCTCGAGCTCGACGCGCTCGGACACCTTCGTCCGCATCGACTCGTCGAATACCGCCACTGCGTCTCGCCCGGCGTCCTTGGCCTGGTACATGGCGGTATCGGCGTCACGGACGAGGACCTCGGCCGAGGTGTCGGGATCGTCTCCCGACGCGAACGCCAAGCCGATGCTCGCCGACACGTAGAACTCCATCTCGTTGACGACGAACGGGGCGCGCAGGCTGAAGCGCAGTCGGTTGGCCAGGTCGAGCGCCTGCGACACGCTCACCACGCGGCCCAGGACGACCATGAACTCGTCCCCGCCGATCCGGGTCACGAGATCGGACGGTCGGACGTGCGCGTTGAGCCGTTTGGCCACGGCCACGAGCAACTCGTCCCCGTGGGTGTGCCCGAGCGTGTCGTTCACGAGCTTGAAGCGGTCGAGATCGAGGAACAACAGCGCCACGTGGGTGTCGTCCACCGCCGCCCGGTGGAGCACGCTCGTCAGGTGCTGCTGCATCATCCGGCGATTGGGCAATCCCGTCAGGCTGTCGTGCATGGCCTGGTATGCCAGGTTTGCCTCCGACCGCTCCGCGATGTGCAGGGCCTGGATGATCCGGAGCACGGCGGCGACGGTCAACATGATGATGATCATGAACAGCGCCACCCGGTCCTGCAGAGAGCTCGACGGGTGTTGCAGGGTGATGACGGCCGGCACGAGGAGGGCGACGGCGACGAGCACGATGCGACCCGGGGACGAAGCCTGTGGACGGTTTCCCGCCGGTTCGGTGAGGGCGCGCATCGACGGGTGCAGGGCCATGGTGCCCGTCGCTACGAACGCCAGCGCGTAGGGAAGGTCGAGGAGACGGCCCGCCACGCCGATCAGATCGGTGTCGGCGAACATGTAGAGCGTGTCTCCGGCGAACATGCACGTCATGGCGGCGAGCAAGAACCAGAACGAGGGAACGCGGTTCTGTTCGGGGCTGAAGGCGATGCGCACCGTCACGACCACGAGGAAGATCGACATCGCCGGGTAACAGGTGAGCACGAGCCGGACCGCCAGCGGCGTGTGGTAGTGGAACAGGACCGGGTCGATGACGTAGACCCAGGCCACCGCCAGGATGGCCAGTGCGGCGATGACGGCGTCGAGGATGACCCCGAAGTGCCGTTGGCGCCCGCGGTCGCGTGCGCGCGAGAAACCGAGCAGGCCCGCCGCACCCAAGCCGTAGCCGGGCAGCGACACCAGGTCGGGCACGAGTGAGCGACTGGCGGTGATGTTGCCCAGGGTGTGAAAGTCGAACCGCAGCGCGCCGCCGACGAGGAAGAAGGCCAACGAGGCCGAGATCGCCCACCACGGCCAGGTCAGTGCCGGTCGATGGTGTCGAACCGCGGCCACCAGTGCCGCCAGGGTGATGATGCCGATGGCGAACACGGCCGTCGGCTCCAGGGCGCCGAGCAACCCCGACACGGCCACGGCCACGAGGGCGAGACCGCCGGACAGGAACCACATCCAGGGCGGCACCGCGAGAAGGCCCGCCGCTCCCGGTCCCCTGTTGGCTCGGTCATGTCCGGACGCTGCCGCACCGGGCTTCACTCTCAGTGCCCGCGCATGTGGCATTAGTGAGAATACTGACCACATCCCGACAACAATACAAGAGATCGGCCCGCTTTCACCGCTTGTAGCGGCGTTATAAACGTGGATAGTGATAATTCAAGGAGACCCGCTCCTCCCCCAGCCGTCCTCGGGGTCGACGGTCTCGGTCCGCCACGGCCGGGACACCCGCCAAAGGCCCTGGTGACAGAGCCGCGACCCTCGCCACGGCCCGCCCGATCCCCCGGAGGCTCCCTTCCTTCGGGATTTTCCTTTCAGAGTCAGTCCCGGTTCACGGCCACACCTGGGCCAAGACGGCGCGAGCACGTCCGGCCACCCCGATGCTCGGCCGCCGCAGCAGGACATAGAGCGACGGCGTGACCCGAGGCGGTCGGGGCAGGCGCCCGTAGTACGCGCGCAACCATCCGTCGAGCCTGCGGCCGAGCTCCGCGTCACCCCGGTCGGGTCGGATCTCGAGCCGGTCGAGGACGCGGGGGTCGAGGGTGGCGAGGGCGAGCACCCGCTCGATCCGGACGAGCGGGGAGGGGACGATGCGATGGTCGAACCACAGGACCTGCCGGGCCACGGACCGGCTCTCGTCGGTCGTGCCGAGCACATCACCGCACAACATCTCCTCGAGGTAGCGCGCAAAGGCTGTCCGATCGGTGGGGAGCAGGTCGTCGGGGATCCCGAGAAAACGCCCGAACGACCGCATCTCGCCGTAGAAGGTGTCGGCCTCGGCCGCCTCGAAGGGGCGCACCCATCGCGTGTACGCCAGCTCGGTGGTGTCCACCAGCGTGGCCCACACCCAAGCCAGGAGCGACGCGTCGTGAGCCGTGTAGACGCGGTCCCGGTCGTCGTCCTCGCCCTCGGGCCGCGGCGCCGTCGAGTTCTCGAGTAGCCCGTGGATGTGATCGTGGACCCCGTAGATCTGCCGGACCGCGCCCCGCGCCGTCTGCTCGTCACCGAACACGAGGCGCAGGGCGGTGTCGACCGTCGCCCACGCCCGTATGAGCGGGCGGCGCTGGAAATGGCTGTGGTGGGCGACCGCGGCGGCGACCTTGGGATGGGCGACTTCCATCACGAGGGCGCGCTGGACGAGCAGCGCGGTGACGGGTTCGGCCACCGCGGCCCGAACCACGCTGTTGCGCCCGAACGGGGGTGGTGCGTCGGGGTCGAGCGCACCCAGCTCGGGGGGCGGCACGGTCATCGTGCGATCGTACGCGAGCTCACCGGCGAACCTCGGGCCGCTCCCCCACCCGCCACGACGTCCCCTGACGCGAGAAACCCCCACCAAGGTGGTGGGGGTTCTCGACATTGGGGATGCTGGAGTGTGGGGTTGGAACTGAAGGTGTCCGTGGAGAATGATCGGCGCGGGCGGGCAGAACTTGAGCGCGTCGACGGCCAACAGCCGAACAACAGTGCGGCTGCGCCCGGCCACCGCACAGCTGTGCATCGGAAAGGAGAACCCCGTGGAGCTCGGCGAGCTGAAGGTCACCCGGTACGAGAGCTCGGACGCGGTCGCCACCATCACGCTCGACCGCCCCGAGCGGCTCAACGCCTGGACGGGCCGGATGAACACCGAGTACCGGTCCCTGCTGGCCCGGGCGGCCGCCGACGTCTCGGTGCGGGTCATCGTCGTGACCGGCGCCGGGCGTGGTTTCTGCGCCGGCGCCGACACCCGGGCGCTCGAGGGGCACGTCGAGCGCGGGGCCTATGACCCCGGGACCGGCCCCGGTCTCGAGAGCCCCGGCTACGGGGTGCGTCCGGAGTTCGATGCCGACTTCGCGTACCACTTCGGCATCCCGAAGCCCGTCATCGCGGCGGTGAACGGGCCGGCCGCCGGTGTGGGCTTCGCCTTGGCGTGCTACTGCGATCTTCGCTTCGCCGCCGCGGGCGCCAAGCTCACGACGGCCCACGGACGCCTCGGCCTCCCCGCCGAATTCGGCTTGTCGTGGTTGCTGCCCCGGCTCGTCGGCCTCACCCGGGCCGCCGATCTCCTGCTGTCGAGCCGGGTCGTGCTCGCCGAGGCGGCGGCCGAGATCGGGCTCGTCAACGCGGTCACACCGGCCGGCACACTCATGAGCACGGTGGGCGAGTACGCCCGCATGTTGGCGACCGAGGTCTCTCCGGCGTCACTGGCCGCCACCAAGCTCCAGCTCTACACCGATCTGCACCGCGACAGCGCCACCTCGGCACGCGACGCCGACGAGCGACTCCGGGCCATGATGACGGGGCCCGACTTCGCCGAAGGGGTGGCGGCGCTCACTGGTCGTCGCCCTCCGCGTTTCGCCGATCCCGAGGGCACCGGCGGTCCCCGGGGCGAGGCTCGGTAGGGTGTCGTCCGTGTCACCACGCAGCCGACCCGGCGCGGCGTTGGCGGGACGACTGACCGACCCCGAGCTCTACAGCACCGACCCGTACCCGCTCTACACCCGGCTACGCGCCGAGGCGCCGGTGGCGTGGAACGAGGAGCGGGGATTCTGGGCTATCGCCAAGCACGCCGATGTCTCGGCCATCGAGAACGACCACGCCACGTTCTGTGCCGGGCGCGGCATCCTCGTCGAGGAGATCGGGACGACCTACGCCACGCCACCGACGATGATGCACGCCGATCCCCCTGTGCACACGCGCTACCGACGACTGGTCCAACCCGCCTTCAAGCCCTCGATCGTGCGTGCCCTGGAACCGGTCGTCCGGGCTCGCGCCGCTGCTCTGGTGGCCCACATCGAGAGCGGCGCCCCCACCGATGTCGTGTCCGTGTTGAGCGTGCCGCTCCCCCTTCAGGTCATCAGTGAGATCCTGGGCGTGCCCGACGACGAATGGGAACGTTGCTACGAGTGGTCCGAGGCGGTCATTCCCGGCGCCACCGACTGGCCCGAGGAACGTCGGGCGCAGCTCATGACCGAGATGATCGGGTACCTCGTCGGGGCGGCCAAGGACCGCCGTGCCCTGCCCCGCGACGATGTGCTCACCCAGCTCGCCCAGGTCGAGGTGGACGGAGAACGACTGAGTGACGACGAGCTGGCGATGTTCCTGGTCCAGCTGCTCGTGGCCGGCAACGAGACCACCCGCGACCTCATCAGCTCCGGCTTGCTCGCCTTCGCCGACCACCCCGGGCAGTGGGGACGGCTCGTGGACGACCGGTCCCTCGTGCCGAGCGCGGTCGAAGAGATGCTCCGGTGGTCTTCGCCGGTGGTGTCGTTCATGCGGACCGCCACGCGTGACACCGAGGTCCGGGGCGTGCCCGTGGCCGAGGGCGAGCCGGTGCTCATGCTGTTCGCGTCGGCGAACCGCGACGAGGACGCCTTCGGCGCCAACGCGGGGGTCTTCGAGGTCGGTCGTCACCCCAACCCCCATCTGGCCTTCGGTCAGGGCAACCACTTCTGCCTGGGTGCCGCGCTGGGTCGCCTCGAGGGACGGGTGGTGCTCGAGGAGCTCCTGGGGCGCTTCACCGACATCGAGCGCGTCGGCGCCGTGGAGCGCAGCCCGTCATCGGTGATCAACGGCGTCCGGCAGGCCGAGCTGCGCTTCGTGGCCGCCTGAGCAGGCCGGAGCAGGCCGGAGCAGGCCGGGGGGATGCCACCCCCCACCCGATGACACCAGCCCTCACCCTTGGGCTCGGCTTCCACGCTCGGTACGGTTAGGGCAGCAAGTCGAAGCGGGGAGGCGCCATGCGTATCGAGTCCTCAGTCACGTCCATCTCCTGGATTCCCTCCGAGGCCGTGGGCGGCATGACCAAGATGCCGTTCGAGACGGGCGTGGCGCACTACGACCAGCCACCACCCGACGTGATCGAGGACATCGACGCCCTGCAACGCGACGGCCGCTTCCGTTTCGCCAGTCGGCTCACCGCCTGGATCGAGGTGAAGGACGGTGTCATCGTGGACCACGGCCAGTCCGGCGGAGGCCTCATCTGCTCCACGCTCATCAATCTGGGCAAGAAGCAGGTGGCCTTCGAGGCCATCGCCCTGCCCGATCTGCACCCCGATCCCGAGGTCGGCGCCACCGAGGTCACCTTCTCCCAGACCGCGGGGGGCCGGACCGGGGTGCCCGCCCCCCGCCGCGTGCGTCGGGCGCCGTTCGTGCAGTTCTCGGCGCCGCTCGCCTGGACGACGCTCGCGCTCACGCTGCGCGCCGATGGGACGTCGTCGTTCGCGTTGCTCGGTGCCAGCACCTTCCCGCGGCACTGGGTCTACGGCGGCGACAACAAGCTGGCGCTCAAGTCGGGGATGATCGACTTCTCGCACTGGTATCGCCGTGCCTTCGGCAAGCACAGTCCCTGGGGGGACCAGGACTCCCAGGCGCTCACCACCGAGGTGGAGACCGCCCTCGAGCGACAGATGTCACTGACCCTCATGTCGGGCGGCGCCAAGCCCAAGGTGAAGACGTTCAAGCCCGGCGCCGCCATCACCGAGCAGGGCGCAGCCGAGGACGACATCTTCCTCGTGCTCGACGGCGTGGTCCGCATCGAGGTCGACGGGGAGCGGTTGGCGGAGTACGGGCCCGGGTCGATGCACGGGGAGCGGGCCGTGCTCGAGGGCGGGCGTCGGACCTCGACGATCCGCGCCGTCACGGCGTGCAAGCTCGCCGTGGCCTCGGCCGACAGCATCGACAAGGAGGCACTCCGAGAGCTGAGCAGCGGTCACCGTCGGGAGGACCAGAGCTGATCGTCAAGTTGCCTTCCCATCGCCGGCTCGCCTAGGCAGGCTGACGATGGACGACGTCGATGCGGTGGTGATCGGGTCGGGGCCCAATGGTCTCGTGGCCGCGGCACTGCTGGCGCGCGCCGGCTGGAGCGTCACGGTCCTCGAGCGATCGGGCGTGGCCGGCGGAGCGGTCCACAGCGCCGAGCTCACCGTGCCCGGCTACGTCCACGACGCCTACTCCGCCTTCTACGGATTGCTGCACTGCTCGCCGGTGTTGACCGAGCTCGGGCTCGACACCGGCGTGCAGTGGGCGCACTTCGAGTCGCCCGTCGCCGCCGCGGTGTCGCCGGGATCGGTGGCGGTCCTTCACCGCGACCCCGAGCGCACCGCGGCGGGACTGGCGCGCCACGCCGCCCAGGACGGGCCGGCGTGGACGGCGCTGTACCGGTGGTGGCGCGAGGTCGGCGCTTTCTTCCTGGCCCAGATGCTCGGGCCCGTGGGCGCGCCGGGACCGGGACTCGCCTTCGCGCGCCGGGCGCGGCGTCGAGGCCTGCTCGACACCACCCAGCTCCTCCTGGGTCCCTTGGAGGTGTTGTGCTCGGAACGCTTCTCTGATCCCGCCGCCCGGGCGCTGCTCGCCGCCGGGGCGTCACACGCCGATGTGCCCGTGGACCATCCGGGCAGCGCTCCTGCCGCGCTCATCCTCGCCCTGGCCGCCCAGCACCTCGGGATGCCCGTGCCCGTGGGAGGGGCCGGTCGCCTCGCCGCCGCGCTCGCCCGCGCCGTGACCGACGCGGGCGGGGTGATCACCACGTCCACCGAGGTGACGCGCGTGGTGGTGGAGCGCAACCGGGTCACCGGGGTCGAGACCGCGGACGGGTCGCGCCTGCGCGCCCGTCGGGCCGTGCTCGCCGACACCGGGCCCGGCGCGCTGTTCCACGGTCTCGTGGGCACCGACGCGCTGCCGCCGCGCTTCTTGGACGGGCTGCGACGGTTCCGGTACGGGACGGGCATCTTCAAGGTCGACCTGGCCCTCGACGGGCCGGCTCCGTGGGCGGCGCCCGAGCTCGCCGATGTGGGTGTCGTGCACCTCACCGGCGACCTCGATGCCATGGCCACGGCCGCCCACGAGGCCCGGCGCGGTGTCGTCCCCGCCGCCCCGATGCTGATCGTGGGCCAGCAGACCGTGGCCGACCCCAGCCGCGCTCCGGTCGGGGGCCACACCCTGTGGATCGAGACCCACGTCCCCCCGGTGCCGCGCGCCGGCGGGTCCTGGACGTCGTCGAAGGGCGTCTTCCTCGACGTCGTCATGCGACGGCTCGAGGACCACGCTCCCGGGCTCGGAGCGAGGGTCGTGGGGAGCGCGGTGCGCACCCCCGAGGACCTCGAGCACGAGAACCCCAACCTCGTGGGTGGCGACCTCGGGGCCGGGTCGTCCGCGCTCGACCAGCAACTGGTGTTCCGGCCCGTTCCGGGGTGGTTCCGCTACGCGACCCCGGTGAAGGGCCTCTACCTGTGCTCGGCCTCGACGCACCCCGGCGGTGGCGTCCACGGCATGGCCGGGCACAACTGCGCCCGGCGCGTGCTGTCGGACCGGCGCCGGCGCCGGATCTGACGGCGCGACACACCGGCTGGCACCCCCTCGTGGCCGGGGGCGCGCACCCTTGACCCTCGCCCCCCGAACAGGCCAAATAGGGGCATGCCAGGGGACACCATCAGCGTGTTTCTCGCCGATGACAACCTCATCGTCCGCGAGGGCGTGCGGGCCCTGCTCGCGCTCGAGCCCGACGTGGAGATCGTGGGCACCGCCGCGGACTACGACGAGCTCGTCACCGGGGCCGGCAAGCTCGCCCCCCAGGTGGTGGTGACCGACATCCGGATGCCCCCGAGCTTCCAGAACGAGGGCATCGAGGCCGCCCACGAGATCCGCAAGCGCCATCCCGGCACCGGCATCGTGATCCTCTCGCAATTCGACGACCCCGAGTACGCCATCTCGCTGCTCGACGAGGGGGCGGCCGGGTGTGCGTACCTCCTGAAGGACCACATCGCCGAGGGTGACCAGCTGGCCCGGGCGGTGCGGGCCGTCGCCACCGGAGGGTCGGTGCTCGACCCGACCATCGTGGAGTCGATGGTGCATCCCGTCACCGACGCGGGGGACCTGAGCGTCGCCGAGGAGGAGCTGTTGCACCTCGTGGCCGAGGGTCGGCCCATCAAGGCGATCGCCGTGGCCCAGGGCACGACCCCGGCCGCGGCCGGCGACGCCGTGGAGAAGCTCTTCCTCCGCATCGCGCAACAGGCCAGCGGCGGCGGCCAGAACTCCTTGCGACGCCTGCGCATGCTGCACGAAGCCATCGTCAACCGCGAGGAGCAGGGCGAGACGCTGAGCCGGCTGCTTCCCGGTGGCGTCGCCGACCTTCTCGTGCGCCAGGGCCGGGGCTTGGGCGAGACCGAGGCGGTCGTCGTGAGCGTGCTCATGTCCGACATCCGTGGGTACTCGAGCATCGCCGAACTCGCCGACCCCAGCGCGCTGGCCGGGCAGTTGAACGTGCACCGGGCCGAGATGAACAGGGCCATCATCGACGCCAGCGGCACGGTCATGCAGTTCGTGGGGGACGCCGTGATGGCGGTGTTCGGCGCGCCGGTCCCGGTGCCCGACCACGCCGGGCGCGCCGTGGAGGCTGCCCTCGAGATGCACGCCGCCCAGGCGAGGGTCAACCAACGCTGGGTCGAGACCGGCCTCGCTCCGTTCGAGCTCGGCATCGGGGTCACCACCGGCCCCGCCGCCGCGGCGCTGCTCGGGTCCGAAGAGCGCCTCGAGTACACATTGGTGGGCGACACCGTCAACCTCTCCCAGCGCCTCCAGCAATGGGCCGACCCGGGAGAGACCGTCCTCAGCGAGGCCACTTACCGCGCCCTCTCGGACCCTCCGCCTGCGACCGCTCTTCCCCCCGCCCTCGTGAAGGGCCGCGAGGCGCCCGTCTCGGCCTGGAAGGTGTCGGCGGGGACCACCGCGAAGGGGACCACGGCGAAGCAGTCCAGTACCGACAACCGAGACAGGGAGTAAGCCATGCACGTCATGGAGGCACGAGGCGTACGCAAGACCTACGAGGCTGACGGTGCGCCCGTCCGCGCCCTGCGGGGCATCGACGTCACGATGGACGACACCGAGTTCGTCGCCGTCATGGGCCCGTCGGGATGCGGGAAGTCGACGCTGTTGAACCTCGTGGCCGGTCTCGACACCCCCACCGAAGGCGAGATCATCGTGGCGGGCGAGTCGCTCGCCGACAAGGACGAGAACGCGCTCGCCCGCATGCGGCGGGCCCATATCGGCATCGTCTTCCAGTTCTTCAATCTGCTCGAGGGCATGAGCGTGCTCGAGAACGTGACGCTGCCGGCGGTCATCGCCGGAGCGCGGCGGCGCCAGGCCGAGAGCCGCGCCCGCGACCTTCTCGACATGCTGGGCCTCGCCGACAAGCAGGGGGCTGCGCCCGGCGTGTTGTCCGGAGGCCAGCGTCAGCGCCTGGCCATCGCACGCGCCCTGGCCAACAAGCCCACGCTCCTGCTCGCCGACGAGCCCACCGGCGCGCTCGACTCCGATGGCGGCCTCGAGGTGCTCGAGCTTTTCCGCCGCCTCCACACCGGCGGCCAGGCCATCCTCCTCGTGACCCACGACGACGACGTCGCCGCGGCCGCCACCCGGATCGTGCGCATGCGCGACGGCCGCATCGAGGACGACGGGACAGGCGCACGGAGCACCGCCGGCGCCGGCGCGTCGTCGCCGACGACCACGGGATGACCATCCAGGTCGCCCGCGGGACGGGGACGGGGCCGGACAGCGGCGCGGGCACCGAGGCCGGAAACGGCTCGGGCCGGGTCGTGTCCGAGCCCGTTGCGCCGCGCCGCCCCGCCACGTCGGCCACCGCCGCGGTGGTGGCGTTGGTCGTGCTCGGCGCGGCGGCCTACGCCCCCATCCTCGGGCGCCAGGGCAACCTGGCCACCGAGGCGGTGCGGGCCGGCCTGGTGGCTGCCTTCGCGTTGGCCGGCGCCTTCGCCGTGGTCCGGCGACCCTTCGAGCGCCAGGGTCTCCTCGCCCTGTGCGGGACCGCCCTCGGGGCCTTCGCCGCCCTGAGCGCCGCGGTCGTCCAGGCCCACCTGCACGGCACCGGCGTGGGCTCGACCGCATTGAGCGTGGCGCGCTTCGTCGAGCCCGTCACCGTGGCGCTGGTGCCGGTGGCGGCCATGCACCTGTTGCTCGGCCTGCCCGACGGCAGCTGCCGGTTGAGCCGTGCCGCGATCATCGGGGGCTACGTCGTCGGTGCCGCCGTGGGCGTGGCCATGTGGACGCGGCGCCCCGCCCTGCCGCTGTGGCCCGTCGCGATCGAGGCGGTCGTGTTCGGGTCCATCGGCCTCGTGGGCTCGCAACGGCGCTATGTCCGCTCCCGGGGGGTGGAGCGCCAGCGCATGCAGTGGTTCGGGTGGGCCATGGCCGTGGGGGCCGAGATGCTCGTGGTGGCCCTCGCCCTGCGCGTCTTGTGGGGTTGGCCGACGCGCCCGTGGCTCGTGGTGATGGTCTCGAGCCTGCCCTTGGCGGTCGCCCTCGCCATGGGAAGCTCGCGCCGGCTGGCGGGGCGCATCGACCGCATCCTCGCCCACACCGTGTCGCTGGCCGGGCTCACCGGCATCGTCGTCATCGCCTATCTCGTGATCGTGGTCGGCCTGGGCCATACCCCCAAACCCGACCAACGCTCGCTCCTGGCCCTGTCGATGGCGGCCGCGGCGGTCGCCGCGCTGCTCTACGGCCCGGCGCGCCAACGCCTCACCCAGTACGCGAACCGCATCGTCTACGGAGAGCGCGAGGCGCCCGACACGGTGCTGCGCACGTTCGGGAGCCGGTTGTCGCGCGCCATTCCCATGGACGAGCTCCTGCTGCAAGTGGCCGAGTCGCTGCGCAAGACGCTCGGCTTGGCGGCGGCCGAGGTGTGGACGGGATCGGGTGGCCATCTGGAACGGACGGTGTCGGTCCCCGACGTGCCGGTGGAGCGCATGACGCTCAACGACGAGGAGGCGACCGTCGTGGCCCGGGCCGGCGTGACGGGCACGGCGTGGGTCGAGATCTGGCTGCCCAGCCTGCTCCGGGGCCGCGAGGACTCCGTCGTCCGGGTGGCACCCACCACCCACTCGGGTCAGGTCCTCGGCCTCATCGTGGCGGTGCGGCCGCCCCATGGCGATCAATTCACCACCGACGACGACACCATGCTCACCGAGCTGGCCCGCCAGGTCGGTCTGGCCCTGCACAACGTCGAGCTCGACTCGGCGCTCCAGGAGTCCCTCGACGAGGTCCGGCGCCAGGCCGACGAGCTCCGGGCGTCGCGGGCGCGCATCGTGGCGGCCTCGGACGCGGCCCGGCGCCAGATCGAGCGCAACCTCCACGACGGGGCCCAGCAGCACCTGGTGGCGCTGGCCGTGAACGTGCGCCTGGCCCGCCAGCTGGCCGAGCGCGATCCCGAGGCCTCGGGCCAGATCCTCGACCAGCTCGGCGTGGGCATCCAGGAGGCCGTCCAGGAATTGCGAGCCCTGGCGCACGGGATCTACCCGCCGCTGCTCATCGACCGCGGCATCGCCGAGGCATTGCGGTCCGCGGCGGGGCGCGCCGCTCTCCCCACCGACGTCGATGCCGAGGGCCTCGAGCGGTATTCGCCCGAACGCGAGTCCGCCGTCTACTTCTGCTGCCTCGAGGCCCTCCAGAACGCGGGCAAGCACGCCGGCGACGGCGCCACCGCTTCTGTGCGCGTGTGGCAGGACGACACCAGTCTCAACTTCGAAGTGCGCGACACGGGCGCGGGGTTCGACGCCAAGAGCTCGCTCTCGGGCGGTGCGGGATTCGTCAACATGAGCGACCGCGTGGGAGCGATCGGCGGGACCGTCGACGTGCGCAGCGCGCCGGGCGGGGGCACCACCATCGCGGGCCGCATCCCTCTCGACCACTGAGCCGAGTCGAGCCCGGCCGGTCAAGCCGGGGGAGAATCCCTCTTACCGGCTCGACCACATGTCGACGAGGACGTCGGGCCCGAACTGCTCCTTGTGGACGTATCCGAGCGCCCCGCACGTGCGGGCGTCACCGGGCAGGTCCTCCTCGTCGTAGGTCGACAACAAGATGACCTTCGTCCCGGGATACTCGGCGATGATGCGGCGGGTGGCCTCGATCCCCGAGATGCCGTCCATGTTGATGTCCATGAGGATGAGCTCGGGGTGCAACACCGCCATCTGCTCGATGGCTTGCTCGCCCGACTTGGCCTCCCCCACGACCTCGAACCCGGGCGTGACCCCGACCACCGAGCGCGCCGCCATCCGGAAAGGCATCTGGTCGTCGACGATCATCACCGTGGTCGCCCGGTCAGCCACGTTCCTATCCTGGCAGCCCGCTGGAGCAGGGCACAGGCTGACAGCACCAACGCGCCGGGGGTGGCAGCACCCCCGTCACGTGTCTTGGACGGACAGGAAGAGGAGCACCGCCTTCACGCGCCGATGGACGTCGGGCTCCTGGGACAGCGCCAGCTTCGAGAAGATCGAGTTGATGTGCTTCTCCACGGCCCGCTCCGACAGCACGAGCGAGGCGGCCACCGCCGCGTTGTTCTTGCCCTGGGCCATCTCCGAGAGGATCTCGCCCTCGCGTGAGGTGAGGCGGTGCAGGGGGGAGTCCGCCGGCTTGGCCCTGGCCGCCACGAGGGCGTCGACCACCTCGGGGTCGATCACCGAGCCACCCCCGGCCACCTCGCGGATGGCCGCGGCCAGCTGGCCGATGTCCGACACGCGCTCTTTGAGGAGATAGGCGCGGCCCTTGGAGCCGCCGTCGAGGAAGGCCAGCGCGTAGGCCGGCTCCGAGTACTGGCTCAGGACCACCACCCCCATGTCGGGGTGGGTCTGACGCAGGACCTCGGCCGCTCGGATGCCCTCGTCGGTCCCCGTGGGGGGCATGCGGATGTCGGTCACCACCACGTCCGGGGTCTGGGCCTCCACGGCGGCCATGAGGGCGTCGTAGTCCTCGCACACCCCGACCACCTCGAGGTCGGGCTCGGTCTCGACGAGGGTCTTCACTCCCTCGCGCACGAGGTAGTTGTCCTCCGCCAGCACGACCCGCACCGCCATGGCCCCGCACTGTAGGCCAGAGGGCAGTTCCGCCCCTGCCGCGGGCTCAGGGCGCCAGGGCCGTCCGGAGGTCGATGACCATGCCCTCTGCGGCCGCGTCGACCGGGATCGGGTCCCGGGCGTGCGACGCCACGATGGCGTCGATGTCGTCGTCGGTGCGCGGCGGGTCGTGGTGGTAGAGGAGCACGCGCCGGGCCCAGGCCCGCTCGCCCAGGCGCATGGCGTAGCCGGTCGACGAGTGCCCGAAGCTGGCCCGGGCGGCCAATTCCTCGTCGAGGTACTGGGCGTCGTGGATGAGCAGGTCGCAGTGATCGGCCAGAGCCAGAGCCGCCTCGTGGTACTCGCCGAGCCCGTCGGGTCCGGGCCCGAGGGCGCTGGGGCAGTGGTCCGAGAGATAGGCGATCGTCGCCGCGCCGTCGGAGACGCGGAACCCGAAGGTCCGCCCCCCTTTGTGCGGGATCTCCCGGGCCAGGACGGTGAAGCCCTCGATGTCGGTCTCGATGCCGGGCTCGAGCCCGAGGAACCGCCACGTGCCGCGCAGTTCGGCGGGCGTGATGGGGAAATGGGGAGGCGACATCACACGCCGCAAGACCTCCTCGGCGTCCCCCTGGGCGGGCATGTAGAGGTCGGTCCGGCCATCGGGGCGATCCGCCCCCGCGAAGAAGGGCAGGCCCTGGGTGTGGTCCCAATGCAGGTGCCCGAGCAGGATCGAGCCCGAGAAGGAGTGCCCGTCGAGCCGTGCCGTCAGTGTGCGGATGCCCGTGCCGGCGTCGAGAACGAGGCTCGGCCGCTCCCCGTCGTGCGACAGCGCCACGCACGAGGTGTGGCCCCCGTAGCGCACGGTCCCGGGCCCCGGGGCGGGCGTCGAGCCCCGGGCCCCACAGATCGTCACGCGCATCACGGCCCCCCTGCGATCGAGACGCGCGTCCACAGCGCTGCACGCGTCATCGGAGATTTGGCCATGCCGGGCCGAAGCCGGTCAAATGTGGCTCCCGGCGCCGAGCAGCAGAGGCGGGCCGCACCGGGACGGCGGGCGCCGCCGGCCCGGCTGGCTCAGTCGTTGGCGCTGACCTCGGCCAGGAGGTCGGCGAACTTCTTCTGAGCCGCGTCGCGCCGGGTGGGCACGTGCTCGGACGGTACCTCGGACGGGCTGTAGCGCTTCAGGACCTGGCGGGCCACGGTGACCTTGTGCACCTCGTCGGGGCCGTCGTAGATGCGCGCCGCGCGCGCGGCGCGATACATGTGCTCGAGGGGCAGGTCGGTGGAGAACCCCAGCGACCCGTGCGCCTGGATGGCCCGGTCGATCACGTTGTAGAGGACCCCGGCGCCGAAGTATTTGATCATGGCGATCTCGACGCGCGCCGCGGGGGCGCCGTCGCGGTCCATCTTCCACGCCGCGTGCAGCGTCATGAGCCGCGCCGCGGACATCTCGGCCATCGAGTCGGCCACCCAGGCCTGGACCATCTGCTTGTCGGCGAGCAGCGAGCCGTGGAGATAGCGCGACACGGCGCGTTCGCACAACATGTCGAAGGCGCGCTGGGACTGGCCCAGCCAGCGCATGCAGTGGTGGATGCGGCCCGGCCCCAGCCGCATCTGGGCCAGGCGGAACCCGTCGCCCTCGTTGCCGACGAGGTTCTCCGCCGGCACGCGCACGTCGCGGTAGACGATCTCGGAATGGCCCCCGAACTTCCCGAAGTGCGGGAAGGGGTGCTCCATGGTGGGCACGTCGCGCAGGATGTCGACGCCGGGCGTGCCGGCGGGGACGAGGAGCATCGAGCACCCCGCGTAGGGATGGACGTCGGGGTTGGTGACACACATGACGATGAGGAAGTCCGCCACCGACCCGTTGGAGGTGAACCACTTGTGGCCGTTGATCACCCACTCCTCCCCGTCACGCACCGCCGTGGTCGCGATCAGGGTGGGGTCCGCCCCCGCCCCGGGCTCGGTCATCGAGAAGGCGCTCCGGAGCTTGCCCTCGAGCAGGGGCTCGAGCCACTGCGTGCGCTGCTCGACGCGCCCGTTGGCCTCGATCCCCACCGCCAGGAGCTCGGCGTTGCCCGAGTCCGGTGCGTTGTTGCCGAAGACCACCGGCGCCAGCGCGCAGCGGCCCAGGATCTCGTGGAGCAGTCCCAGGCGGACCTGGCCGAAGCCCATGCCCCCCAGCTCGGGCGGCAGGTGGGCGGCCCACAGGCCCTGGCCCTTGACCTCGTCCTGGAGCGGGCGGATGGCGTTGAGGAGGTCGTCGTAGTGCAGGTCGAGCGTCTCGAGGGGCAGGACCTCCTCGTCGACGAAGGCGCGCGACCACGCCAACTTGGCCTCGTACTCGGGTTCGGTCTCGAAGTCCCACGCCACCTGGTCGCCTCCTGTTGTTCGAGCCCGTGTTTGTCGAGCCCGTGTTTGTCGAGCCCGTGTTAGTCGAGCCCCTGTTTGTCGAGTCGCGGGGGCCGGCCGCTACCGTGTGCCGGTGCCAGCCGACGCCACCGCTGCCCCCACGCGTAGCACCGTCTCCCTGCGAGCGCCCGTCGAGCCCTGCCCGGTGCAGCTCCCCGCCACGCTGAGCTCGTCCCGGGCCAGGGCGAAGATCGCCGATGCCGCGGTGGCATTGCTCGACGAGCACCGGCTTCTCGACGCCGCTGAGTTGGGGGACCTCGCCATGGTGCCCGACGAGTCGGTGATGGGATTGGCGTCATTGGCCCACGACGTGCGTCTCACCTGGTGTGGGCCCACCGTGGAGATCGAGGGCATCCTCTCGGCCAAGACCGGAGGGTGTCCCGAGGACTGCCACTTCTGCTCGCAGTCGTCGCGCTTCGACACACCGGTGAAGGCCACGGCCTTCCTCGACACCGACGAGGTGCTGCGCGCCGCGGCCGAGACCGCGGCGCTGGGCGCGTCGGAGTTCTGCATCGTCCTGGCCGTGCGTGGTCCCGACGAGCGCATCATGGCGCGACTGCTCGACCTCGTGCCGCTGGTGCGGGAGCGGACCGGCCTCAACGTGGCGGTGTCGGCGGGCATCCTCACCGACGACCAGGCCCGGCGCCTCGCCGCGGGCGGGGTGCACCGCTACAACCACAATCTCGAAACGGCTCGCTCCTACTTCCCCACCGTCGTCACCACCCACGGTTGGGACGAGCGCGCCGAGACATGCGTCTTGGTACGCAGACACGGCATGGAATTGTGCTGCGGGGCACTGGTGGGCATGGGCGAGAGCGACGCCCAACGCGTCGAGCTGCTGCTGCAGCTACGCGAGCTGGACCCGACCGAGGTGCCGGTCAACTTCTTGAACCCGCGCCCGGGGACGCCCCTCGGCGACCGGCCCGTGGTCGGCGCCTGGGACGCCATCCGGTGGATCGCGCTGTTTCGTCTGGCCCTGCCGAGCGTGATCCTTCGCTACGCGGGCGGTCGAGAGGTGACGTTGCGCGACCTGCAGGCCATGGGGATGACGGCCGGGATCAACGCCCTCATCGTGGGCAACTACCTGACGACGTTGGGGCGCTCCCCCCAAGAGGACCTGCGCATGCTCGAGGACCTCCGCATGCCGCTCGGGGCTCTCACCGCCGCCCTGTAGCGCGGTCAGTAACGCGGATCAGTCCAGCCGCCAACTCTCCTGGGCCGCCCAGGACTCGGCCCGCGCCATGATCTCGGTGATCACCGGCGACTTCGCCTCGGCGTAGTAGTTGACGTCGCGCCAACGCCGGCCGGCCAGGGCTCGCTTGGTGTCCTCGTAGCGCTGGCGATCGTCGGCGTCGGCGCGCAGCCAGTCCCGGAAGAGCACGTGGCGCCGTTCGTCGTGGGACCCCGCCGCCCATACGTGGACATGGACGTCGCGCCCCCGGGTCCGGAACAAGCGATGACGCGGCTCGCGCACGCGCAGCTCGTAGCCGGCCTGCTCCAGAGCGGGGGCGAACGCGTCCTCGTCGTCGGGATCGTCCACGGTGACCTGGATGTCCACGATCGGCTTGGCGGCGAGGCCGGGCACCGACGTCGACCCCACATGGTCTATCCGGCGGGCCCGGGCCCCGAGTGCCCGCTCGATGACGACCCGATGACGCCGGAACGTGGCCGGCCACGTCGGGTCGGGATCGGCCAGGACGACGGCGCGCTCCTCACGGCCCCCGACGAGGATGGCGTCCAACGCCTCGTCGAGATGCCTGTCGTCGTGCCGATCGGTCACGTCACCATCTTCGCCCACGACCCCTATCCTCGGGGCCAGCGGCGGAGAGGGCCTCTGTCGAATCGGCGAGAGGCGACACATGGCTCGGGCGCTCATCACGGGATGCTCCACCGGCTTCGGGCGGGCCACCGCCGTGGAGCTCAAGAAGCGCGGCTACGAGGTGGTGGCCACGGCACGGCGCCCCGAGACGATCGCCGACATCGACGCCGACGCGCACCTCGAGCTCGACGTCACCGACGACGCCTCGGTGGCGGCCGCGGTCGGCGCGGCCGGGACCGTCGACGTGCTCGTCAACAACGCCGGCGTGGGGACGGGCGGGCCCATCGAGCTCGTGCCCATGACCGAGGTGCGCCGCGTGTTCGAGACCAACACCTTCGGGCCGTTGCGCATGATGCAGGCCGTGCTTCCCCAGATGCGGGCGCGGGGATCGGGCACGATCGTGAACGTGTCGTCGGTGTCGGGCCGCGTCTCCGCGCCACTGGGAGGCTTCTACTCGGCGTCGAAGTACGCGCTCGAGGCGATGTCAGAAGCCCTGCACGTCGAGGGCGGGCACTTCGGGATCCGCACCATCGTCATCGAGCCGGGGTTCTTCAAGACCAACATCTCGGAGTCCCATCACGACTTCGGCATCGACGCGCCTCCCTACGACGAGCTCGACGAGATCATGGGAAGGCTCGAGGCCGAGATCGGCCGGGCCGCCGCGCCCGGTCCCGAGGTGGTCGCCATCGCCATCGCCGACGCCATCGAGTCACCGGGTGGCCCGTGGCGCGTCCCGGTGGGGACCGACGCCGAGATGGTCCTCGGGGCCCGGGCCGCCATGGACGATGGCGCCTTCGAAGCGGCCATGCGCGCCGTGCTCAAGCTGGACTGGTGACGACCACGCCCTCCCACGCGCCGAGCTCGAGCGTCCCCCCCACCACCGGGCCCTGGTGGGCCCGGTGTGTGGACAGCGCCACCGTCTTCGCCCCCGTCTTCGCCGGGGTCCCTTCCAAGGTCACCTCGCGCTGCTCCGCCGAGAAATTCAGCGCCACGAGGATGCCGCCCCGTCGCCACACCCAGAGTCCGCCGTCGACCGGCCCCGCCCGGTAGTCGCCCCCGAGCAGGTCGGGTGACGCGCGGCGCAGCGCGATGGCGTCGCGCACGAAGTGCAGCACCGAGTCGGGCTCGGCGCGCTGCTCGGCCACGTTCAGCGGCGCGTCGGCCATCGGGATCCACGGCGTCACGCCCGGCGCGGTGAACCCCGCGTTGGGGCCACCGTCCCACTGCATGGGGGTGCGCTCGGGGTCGCGGCCCGGGTAGTACGGCCAGAACCGGACGCCCACGGGGTCGAGCAACTCCTCCTTTTCGAACTCGCGGTCGGTGAGCCCGATCTCGTCGCCCTGGTAGAGCACGGGCGTGCCCCGGAGGGTGAGGAGCATGAGCAGCGCCAGGCGCACCTTGGCGGGGTCGCCGCCGCACCACCGGGTGGCCAGTCGAGATACGTCGTGGTTCGAGCCCGTCCACACCGGCCACGCGTCGGGGGGGAGGAGCGCCTCGGTGCGCGCCACGATGTCGGACAGCGCGGCCGCGTCGAACTCCGCCTCGATGAACGGGAAGTTGAATCCCATGTGCAGCTCGTCGTCACCGGACCCGTAGTAGGCGGCGAGGTTCTCCAGGGTGTCGACGTTGGTCTCTCCCAGGAGGACCCGAGGCGGCGTGTAGCCGTTCGCGATGGTGCGCCACCGGCGCAGGATGTCGTGGGCCTCGGGGCGGTTGCCGTTGTAGATGGGTCGCTGGCCGAACATCTGCATGATGAAGGGGTCGTCCTCGGTGGCGGGCGGGTTGTCGCGCAGCTCGGCGTCCTTGATCATCATGTTGCACACGTCGATGCGGAATCCCGCCACACCGCGGTCCCACCAGAAGCGCAGGATGTCGTCGAAGGCGCGGCGCACCCCGTTGTGCCACCAGTTGAGGTCGGGCTGCTCGGGCAGGAAATTGTGGAGGTAGTACTGCCCCGATGCGGGGTCGAGGCTCCACGCCGGGCCACCGAAACTCCCCACCCAGTTGTTGGGCGCCGAGCCGTCGGACTTGGGGTCGGCCCAGACGTACCAGGCGCGGCGTTCGGAGTCGACCGAGGAACGCGACTCGACGAACCAATCGTGACGGTCACTGGTGTGGTTGGGGACGAGGTCGAGCAGCACCCGGATGCCGAGCCGGCCCGCCGCCGCGATGACGTCGTCGAGATCGTCCAAGGTCCCGTACTCTTTGAGCACGGCGCAATAGTCGGCGACGTCGTATCCCCAGTCCGCGTTGGGCGACGGCATCACCGGGCTGAGCCACACGCCGTCCACACCCAACCACGCGAGATGGTCGAGGCGACCCACGAGCCCCTTGAGGTCGCCGACTCCGTCACCGTCGCTGTCGGCGAACGAGCGCACGTAGACCTGGTAGAGAACGGCGGACCGCCACCAGTTGGTCTCGTCGAGCGGCGATGCGGGCACGGGGTCCTCCGGTTGGGGTGTCGGCACTCAGCCGGTCACGGGGCTGGGGGCCTGACCGGGTTGCTCGGCCGCCCGCCAGCAGTACCAGGCGACCGCAGAACGATAGGGCCGGAACGGGTCGCCGAGCGGCTCGAGCTCCCGGGCGCTCGGCATGGGGATCCCCCACGCCACGCCGAAACCCTTCCGCACCCCGAGGTCGCCGGTGGGCCAGACGTCGAGCCGGCGCAACTGGAACATCAAGAACATCTCCGCCGTCCAGCGCCCGATGCCGCGCACCGTCGTCAGGCGCTCGATCACTTCCTCGTCGCCTTCGCGCGCCAGTCCACGAGGGTCGAGGACCACCGTCCCGTCCAGCACCTTCGCAGCCAGGTCGCGCACCGACGCGGCCTTGTTGCCCGACATCCCCGCCGCGCGCATGTCCTCGGGAGCGAGGGCGAGCATCGCCTCGGGGGTGACCTCTCCCCCGAGCGCGACCACGAGGCGCCGGTGGATGGTCGTGGCGGCGGCCCCTGCGAGCTGCTGGAAGACGATGGACTGCACCAGGGCGGCGAAATGCGTGCCGCCTGGCTTGGATAGCCGGGGCAGACCGTACACATCGACCAGACCCGCCATGACCCGATCGCGTCCGGCCAGATGGCGTGCTGCCGCCGAGAGCGTGCGGGGGCGAGCCCCGGTGGCGGCGCTGTCAGGCGTCGGCATGCCGCTCCAGTTGGCGCGCGACGTCGGCAAGGTGATGCCGCACTTCGTGCACCGTGTGGACCGCCACCCAGCGCAGCGACCGTTCCGTTCGAGCCGGGTAGCCGTAGACGACGGAGCGGTCCCAGTCCGAGTCGGGGAGGCGAGCCAGGACGTTGGCGAACATCGTGGCGGCATCGGCCATCTGGCGGGCCACGGAGTCGGGGTCCTGGAGGGCGTAGCCGTCGTGCTCGACCCGCTCGTCGCGTCCCATCGGCTCGAAGGTCGGTCGGTCGGTGCGGCGCGCCGTCAACACGCGCTCGCGCTGGACGAGCAGGACGTCTCTGATGTGGCAGCCGTACTCGAGAGGCGACCACACATCGGCCTGGGCCCGGCGTCGCACATGGGAGGGGTCGGCACCGCCCAGGATGGCGCCGAACTGTGCGATGCCGACGACGACGGCCGGACCGGCGGAGGTGGCCTCACCGAGGTCGTAGTCGAACCCGCATTGCGCACAGCTGTCCACAGCGCCACGTTACGCAACGGGCCGGGCCCCGACGATTGTCTCTCCCAGGGGCTCTTCTTGTCGAAGGGACCGTCTTATCGAGAGGACTCTCTTATCGAAGGGACTGTGCCTCGAACCTATCGAAGGGACTGGACCTCGAACTCGACGATGGCGTCGTCGAGTGGCAGCACCACCTCCGGGCGCAGGTACTGGTGGGACTCCGCCTCGAGACGAACCGCCGTCCCCCAGGCGGTGAAGCCGATGGCATGGTTGGCGAACCACATCGGCCCCTCCGAGACACGGACGGCGACAATGCCCTGAGCCCCCATGTCGAGGGCGGAGCGCTGCATGTGCTCCATGCCCGCCTCGCGCGCCGCGTACATGGCCTCGGTGAAGTTGGTCAGCTCGACGTTCTGCGAGGACTGGCGCATGGTGGTTCCCATGGAGCGCCGGGGGGCGTAGACGAAGCTCGCCCCGAAGGCCAGCCCGATCGGGCCCCAACCGGCGTTGTGCAACAAGGTGAAGTCCCGCGCTGAGAGGTCCGAGACGAAGACCGAGCTCCGGTCCTTGCCGCCCACGGGTCGGACGGCGGTACCGGTGAGCTCCACGTCGACGTGGTGGCGCTTCACCTCCACCTCGACGCGCACCCCCACGACACCGTGCCCCCGGGCATTGGAACACTGCTCCCCGAGGTGCTTCGCGGCGGAACGGACCGCCTGGTTGTGGGCTTCGGACGCGGCGGTGATCTCGCCCGAGCCCCACGTCCACACCATGGGGGGGATCGAGACGAGCGACGAGCCGAACACGACGTCGATCGCCTCCCACCCGATGCTGTGCAGGAGCAGTCCCTCGTCGACCGACAGGTCGGAGGTCACGGCCCGGCTGGGAGGGTCGTGCGAGGGCGACCCCAGGGAGTCCGCGGCGCGTCGCATCTCGGCCCGCAGGTCGGTGGCGCCGGGACCTCCTCCGCTGTGGCTCCGCTCGCTCACGACAGTCGCACCGTGGGCCGAGGGGCGGGGAGAGGGTCGAAGTCCTTGAAGCGACGGACGCGGGTGCCGCGCATGGCGCACTCGATCACCTCGTCGCCCTGGGCCAGGCTCTGGGTGTTGGCGACGATGAGCGCACCTTGGAGCGTGTCGTTGCCGAGCTGGCTCCGGATGTGCTCCCGTGCGAGTGAGCGGGCCGCGATGTGGGCACGAGAAAGCTGTTCGACCTCGGATACCGGCATGTAGCCGCCACCGAATCTCGACATGGTGCCCTCCATGAGCATCTCGGTCACGCAATACGCCCATACCCGCACCGACGACAGGGCCGCCACCACCGACACCGGCATGTAGCCGGCCTCGATGAGCTTGGCGAGCCGCTGGCCCGCAAGATAGGTGGTCCACGGCGTACCACCGGGAGGGGCAGCGCCCTCTTCGACCACCACTGCCGTGCCCAGGATGTGGAATTCCGTCACGTTCATGTCGGCGAGGTGTCGTGTCGTGTCGACCACACCGATGATCCCGTGGGCGCCGACCTCCCCGGCCTCTTCGACCATGCGCGAGTACGCGGAGCCGAACCCCTGGGCCCAGGCGGACTCGACCCACGGCTGCTGGTAGTTCTGCCCCCAGATGCGGTGTTCGTTGGAATAGACGTAGCCGCCGTGCGGGCAGCTGTAGCTCTCGGAGTAGGCACCCCGAGGCGCATCGCCCCCGAAGGCGTACGGCGTCATGCCGCGCATGTAGGGCGAACCGGATCCATACCAGCCCCACTGCATGACGCAGAACCCCTGAACCAGTCCCACGGGCCGCAGGCCCATCTGGAGACACGCCGCGAAGTCGGGGACGGTCAGGCCCGAGGAGAACGACCCGCCGCCGAGGCGCCGACCGGCGGCCTCGGGGAGATCGCCGTCGCTACCGGCCCCGACCGGCTCGGGCGGGCCATCGTCTTGCTCGGAGCGGCCCGGTGCGTCCATCAGTTGTCCAGAGAGATCACGGTGATGGGCTTCGGCAGCGTCACGTCACCCGCCGACTTGGTCACGGCGGTGCCGAGCGACAGGAATTCGATGGTGTGCGAGCCCCACTGGTGGGACTTCTCCTCGAGCCGCACGCCCACGATGCCCGTCGCCCCGAGACCGTTGGCTTCGTCCTGCATCCTGGTCATGGCCAGCTCTCGCGCCTCGTACAGGGCCTGGGTGAAGTTCGGCAGCTCGACGTTCTGGCCGACGGTGCCGAGCGTCTGGCCGATGCCGCGATGCGCGATGTGAAAGACACAGGTGCCCATGACGAGCCCCTGGGGGACATACCCGGTCTGCATGATCGTCCAGAAGTCCTGGCCCGAAAGGTCCGAGGTGAAGGGCTTGCCCGCCTTGTTGCGGTGCGACGTGCCGTCTTCCGCCTTGACGGCGGTGCCCACGGCGATGAACTCCGCCGCGTCGCGACCCCATTCGTAGTAGTTGACGTCGAGGCGCACACCCACGACTCCGTCGGCACCCAACTGGTCGGCCTCTTCCTCCATCCGGGTCATGGCCAGCTCGCGCGCGTTGTACATGGCCTCGGTCAGCTTGGTGAGCTCCTGGCTCTTGCTCCAACGACGGGCCTGGATCCCGGTGTGGTAGATCGACGAGCCCATCACGAAGCCCAAAGGGTGAAAGCCCGCTTCTTTGATGAGGAGGAACTCGTTCACCGACAGGTCGGACGTGAACAGACCGTGCTCGAGCTCTTCGAGCCGGTGGCCCGCCTCCTTCGGAAGGTCCTGGGGTTGGGTCATGACGAACCTCCGATGACGATTCTCTCGAGTGCCTGACGGGCACCTTCGCTGTGGGTGGCTTCTTGCTGAAGAGCAGTCAGCAGTCTTTTCAACCAGCTGTCCAGGTCGACGGACTCGCTTCGGATCCGGATTCCTCCCGACGAGTGCGCCACCGAGCATCGCACCGATGGCCCCTCGACCTGGGCGCGCATGACGTCGTCGCCGAGGGTCACCTCGAGCGCCTTCACCTCGTCGGACTTGCGAAAGCGGCCGCCCGCCCGATCGACCACCACCCTGGGCCCGAGCACCTCGGCGAGCTGGCCGGCAAGCACCTTGAGCATGATATGGACGTCGGTGGCGTTGGATTGCAGCAGCGCCGCGGCCATGTCGAGGTCGAGGGCATCGTCCGGTTCACCCATGTCGGCCTCCTGTCGCCCGAGCCGTCGATCCCAGGGTCGCTCGCCCGGGCATCGGTTTCGAACCCACGTACCGGAGTGCGGCTCCATGACGACGGGCCTCCCCCACCTTAGGAGGGTCGGTCAAACGTGGGGCGAGACTCGACACCGGGCCAGGCTACGCCCGGCCCATCCCGGACAGACAGGCGGGGACCGTGGACCCGAGCCCACCGTGGCTGCGACCTGCGAGCAACGCGACGTCCATGCCAGGGCATTCCCCCACCCGAGAAGTGCAGAAGCCAGGTCGCTACGGTGAGGGCATCGCGGCCGGGCCAACCGCCGCGCGGGGATGAGGGGGAATCATGCAGACACGTCGAAGGATCCTGTTCGGGGTGGTGGCGCTCGCCGTGCCGGTCACCGGGTTCGCCGTCTTCGGAACGCCGGCCATGTTCGCCGGCGCTTCTGCGCCTGCCTTCCCCGTGGCGTGCAAGATCACCGCCACCGTGGCCTTCTCGCCGGCGCTCACCGCGGCTGGCACCCACACGACCAGCGCCACCGCGGTGACCACGGTCACCATCTCGTCGGGGCACCTGGCCGCGTGTCTCTCCGCCGCCCCGAGCGAAGCACCGGGCCACGGTGACTTCCCGACCACGGTGATCAAGTTCCCCGCCACCAAGCTGGGGAGGAGGTCCTATGCCACGGGGTACTGCCCGGCCTTCGACGGGACCTCCACCTCCACCCTCAAGGCCTTCAAAGGCGTGAAGCTCCCCATTACGTGGACACAGGGCGCGGGCGGCACGTCCAGCTTCATCGTCACCAAGGCCACGTCAGCGACCAACAAGGACTCCGAGGTGGGCTTCGTGCTGGCCGGCAAAGAGGTCATCGGCTCCTACGCGGAGAAGTCGCTCAACCAGATCACGGTGTTCGTCGATTCGGCCGACTCGGCCATCCTGAGGAGCTCGTGCGCCGGCGCCCAGACGGTGAGCTCGGTCACCTTCGACAACTCCAACAGCGTAGCCATTCTCTGACTGGGGCCAGCCTGGCCATTCTCTGACTGGGGCCAGCCCTGACCCCGGCCCGCCCTCGACCCCGGAGGAGGGTCGGGTCAGGTCGGGTCGGCTCCTTATCCCACAGGCACGACATGGACCCCCCGGGTGCCTGCGGGGGACTTCAGTCGGTGCGCCGCCGTGCCGACATGTAAGCGAAGGTCCGAGATTCCGACCACGCCCGGGGGAACGCCATGGACGCACATGTCCACCTCAATGTTCCATCCGAGGCTGAGACCGCGAGACTCCTGAGCCGCAATCAGCGCTGGGGCGTCTACTACCGGTCCGTGGTCGGCGACATCGAGGGCCGGCTCGAGTTCCGCCAGATCCGCTCTGACTTGCTTCGCGCCGATCACGTGGACCCGACCGACACCGACGCCGTGGTCACGCACGTCGAGCAGCGCCTCCACGCCGCCGGGTACGACACGGCGCGCAAGGTCCCCGAAGGCGAGCCGATCGCGGCCAGCTGGGACATCCGGCGTCGCCCTGCCCCCTGAAAGCCGGAGTCGACTCAGCTCTCCCCGTCCGCGTCGTCGGTGAACTCGAGGAACGGGCTGGACGGGAGATAGTCGGCGGGAACGTCGCGCGGACGCCGGTAGTGCTGGACGAGGAACACGTTCGAGGACGCCTCGTCCTGCTCGAAGACCCCACACAGCGAAATGTCGCGGGCGTCGGAGAACACCTCGGTCAGCGCCACGACTCCGGCCACGACGTCCGCGTACTCCTCGAGTGAGATGCGTGCCACCAGGCAATAGACACAGCCATCGGGCGCCTCGCCCACGCGACGGCCGACCATGCAGTGATCGGGACCGTCGTCGATCACATAGACGGCGTCGTCGTCGGCGCCCAATCTCCGCCGGATACGGCCCTCCTCCCCCGGGTCCAGGTGCCGAAGAGAGTGCATGCGGGTCCGCATGGCCCACAAGGGGGCGGGCGGGATGTCGTCCTCGCCCTCGGGGACGTCACTGCGGGGGGCAAGCTCGGCAATGCCCGTGGCGTCCCCGGACGTGACGGGTTCCTCGTCGTCGGGAGCCGCCGTCGGTGCACCCATGTCCTCGTTCGCCATGCCGGGCTCCTCCTGTGAGAACACCCGTCTACCCGTCGGAGCCGCCGTCGGTCCACCCGGGAGAATCAGCCCCACCGCAGGCAGGCCCGTTTCACCGGCGGCGACCCGTGGGCGTACTGGGTGGGCTTCGGTGATGGATAATCGCCCGGTGTTCGCACTCCACCAAAGCACTCGAGCGGCATTCGAGAACGCAGGCCGATGACGCTCGAGCCCTCCGCCATCCCGGCGTTCTGCGACTCCTGCGGGCGGCCGGCCCGGGCGTGCGCGGGGTGCGGGCGCGAGCTCGACCCACCCCGGTTCTGCACCACCTGTGGGCGGCGTATGGCCGTGACGGTCACCCCGGCGGGGTACGTGGCGCGCTGCCGTGACCACGGCGTGGAGGGTACGGACTGAGGACGGGCCCGCACCGTGGGAGAATCACGCTATGGACCGCATCGGCGTCGTCGACACCATGTTCGCCCGCTTCGACATGGGGGCTGAAGCTCTGGACGAGCTCAAGCAATGCCCCGGCTTCGGAGAACGCTTCGAGGTGGTGCGGCGGACGGTGCCCGGTTTCAAGGACCTGGGCGTCGAATGCAAGAAGCTCATCGAGGAAGAAGGTTGCGCCATCGTCGTCGCCCTCGCCATGCCCGGCAAGGCCGCCATCGACCAGGTGTGCGCGCACGAAGCGTCGCAGGGGATCATGCTCGCCCAACTGCTGACGAACACCCACGTGCTCGAGGTCTTCGTCTACGAGAACGAGGAGGAGGACCCGGCCCGTCTGGCCGCGGTGTGCGTGGACCGGTCCCGCAAGCACGCCCGCAACGCGTACTGGATGTTGTACGAGCCCGACCAGCTCACGCGACGCGCCGGTCAGGGTGTGCGCCAGGGTTACGGCGATGCCGGTCCCATCGCGACCTCGAAGTCCTGATCAACCGAGACCGAGGCCCAACTCCTCTCCCCGTTGCCGCCCCACCCCCCGATCGGGGCCCGGGGCGCTCACCATGCCGCGCGCCGCGAGCAAGCGCTCGAGCTCGCCGCGCTGGCGCGCCATGTCCCGGCCACCCACGACGTGGCGACGCTCCCCCACTCCCCGGCGCTCGACTCGACCGTCGTGCTCGATCGTGGCCGGCATGGACTGCAGCAGTCGGTCGGCGGCCTCCTCCACCGCCGGCGCGGTGGCTCCTTGGCCGAGGGAGCCGCACCACGCCCGCACCACCTCGCGCCGGGTGACGGTCGCGCCCCGACGTCCCAATTCGTCGGCAACCACCTCCCCCCGGGCAGGATCGGGGCCCGGCCCAGGACGGCGCGCCACCCTGTCGACGACGGTGCCGAGGTCATCGGGGCCCAGGCCCACTGCACGGGCCCGGGCCTTCCACACGGGGCGCAACTCGTCGATCGAGCGGTGGGGGTCTCGCTCCGGGCGCGTGGCGTGGCCGGCGATGGCGCTGGCCCTCGGGCCGCCGAGCCCACGGGCCGAGAGGTGCTCGGCGATGGCTCTGGCGCGCTGCGAGAACGCCAGTCGAGCCTCGGGGCCGATCCCCGCCACATCGGCGCGCCCGTGGCGCAACGGCTCCCACGCCACCCCCAGGCGCGTCGTCAGCTCGTGTCGCAGCTGGGCGTGGTAGAGCGCGCCGGCAGCAGGCGCGTGCGCGTACAGCCCGCGACCGTCGAGTGCCGTGAAATTTCCCTCGGGACCGCGCCCGAGGTTGGCCATCACCACGTGGCTGTGCAGATGCGGGTCCAGGGCGCGGCTCACCCGATGCACGAACCCGGCTGACGCCACCGCCTCGGCTTCCACCGGGACGAGCGCCCCGGCGGACGGGCGGCGGACCGCCACGGCGCGACGCTCCACGTACTGGAGCGCGGCGTCGACGGCGTGGACGTGCGCGGCGTGCACCTCGCCCGCGATCTCGGGCGGGCCGAGGGCATGGAGCAGGCTCACCGACTTCGGCGCACAGAAGCTGAGGTCGAATGCCGCCACAGTCACCCGGTCGTGGAACCGTCCGAGGCGCGCCGAGGTGAGGGGGTCGTCGCCCCGCAGCAACGCGCCGAGCGCGTCACCGTTCACCTCGCCGCGCAGTCCGAGCGCAGCAGCTCCCGTCCCCAGCCAGCGCCCGGGGGCCTCGATACCGGTCCCGGCGCCGTTGCCCGCCACCTCGAGGTAGTAGGCGTGCCCGCCCTTGCGCACCTTGGCCACCCGCAGCAACAGGCCCTCCGGGGGGCTTCGCGCGACGCCATGCCGAGGTCGCTCCCCGGATCACCGTGACCGGGCCACCTCGACGGCGACCTTGACGGCGACCTCGCCGGCGACCTCGCGCCGGGGCGATTTCGGCCTCGACCGGCCGGGGACCACCTGATCGCCGACACCCGTCAGGGCGCCGACACCGGTCAGGGCGTGGCGTCACCCCGGTAGCGGGTGAGCAGCTGGCGCGCCGCCTGACGACCCGTGTCGGCCAGCTCGGGCGGATCGAGCACCTCGGCGTGCGGGCCTAGGCGAAGCAGCAGGCGACCGAACCACACCGTGCTCGCCACCGCCAGCGTGACACCGGTACGACCGTCGGCCCTCGGCTCGGACGAGGAGTTCAACAACGCCTCGGTGATCCACACGGCTTCGTCGTCGACGGCGAGGTGCGCGACCGTGGCCTCGGGCCCCGGGACGAACGCTTCGGACTGCGACGCCTCGGACCCGCCGTCGGCCTCGGCCCCGTCGCCGTGGTGACAGGCGGGCTCTCCCGTGAGGCGCGCCTCGGAAACCCGGTCGACGCGGAAGCGCCGCATCCCGGTGGCGTTGTGGCAGTAGCCGTCGAGGTACCAGTGGCCTTCGATCAACCGCACCGACACGGGGTCGACGACACGCGTCGACTCGCGGTCGCTCGAGGCCGAGTAGTACTGCAATTCGAGTTGCTTCGCGCCGTCGGCCGCGTCGCGGATCAAGGCCAGGTTCGCCGGCTCGCGCAGGTCGACACGCAGCAGGCCGCGACCGCCGAGCACCGCCTCGAGTTTCGTGAGGGCGCGCCCGAGCGCACCGTCGGCATCAGCCCCGGGCACGGCCACAATGGCGCGGGCCGAGGCGGCGAGGGCGAATCCCTCTGCAGCGGTCAGACGTCGGGGCCGGCCCAGCTCCGTCCCGAGGTCGGCGATCACCTCCTGGTCGTCGACGATGATCTCCATGAGCTGGTCCGGCGAGTACGGAGGCAGGCCGCAGCACGCCGCGAGCTCGAGATCGGCGATCAGCTCGTCGGCGTCGAGCCCGAAACGCTCGGAAAGCTCGGACACCGTGGCCCGCCCCTGGCGCGCCAGCCACGTGAGGACGGCCAGGAGGCGCAGCAGGCGCGACCCGGCGTCGGTGCGAGTCGTCATGACGACCCCGCCACGGCCTCGAGCCACGACACCACGTCGGCGCGCACTTCTTCGGGGCCAATGACCTCGGCGTGGTCACCGAGCTCGAAGAGCCATGACCGCAGCGCGGCGATGTTGGTCACCTCGAGATGCAGCACCACCGATCCGTCGTCGTCGCGACGGGCCAACGCGGACTGCCCCACCTCGTCGAGCACCAGGCCGGCGAGCGCGGCGTCCACGTGCACGACCACGGTGACGAGGGCACCATCACCGATCTGCCACGGGACGTCGGGGAGCGCGGCGTCGGGGTCGAAGCCGTCGGGCAAGACCACCGAGCCCGGCTTGCCCGCGGACACGTCGCCGTCCATGCGGTCCACCCGGAACGTGCGCGGCGCGGCGCGGTCGAGGTCGTGGCCCACGAGGTACCACCACCCGCCGTGGAACCGGAGCTGGGCGGGGTCGACCCGGCGCCGTTCCCCGCGGTAGTCGAAGCTCACCGTGGCACGCGCCCGAAGCGCGGCATGGAGCACGGGAAGAGCCAGCAGGGCGGGGAGCTCGGCCACCGGGCGCGCCCCGGCGGAGGCCGGAAGTCCCAGGCGCCACAGCGCATCCCTACCACTAGGATCGCCGAGGTGGACCCCGGCGACCGCCAGGTTCAGGGCCGCTTGCTCGTCCGGCGCCAAATCGAGATCGGGCAGGTAGTAGTCCTCGGGACGGATGACGTACCCGACCTGCTCGGGGCCGTCGATGGGCAACGCCGTGACCTCGATCCCGCCGTCGCGCAACGTCCGCTTGTCGCGCTCGAAGGCCTGGCGCCGCGCCTCTCCCTCCTGGACCGGGTACCCGGGCACCTCGGATGCGATCTCGCGCAGCGATTTCGGCCGCTGGTCGCGCAGCAACACGAGCACCAGGTCGGTGAGCCGCTCCAGCCTGTCCACCATGGGCGAGAGCGTAGGCGGCGCCACGCGCGGCCCCGACGGCCCGATGCCTGGCGCGCCGGTGCCACGACATGAAGGCGACGGTCCTCGCGGCGGGCCCCCACACCGCAGGGCACGTGGCCGCGGGCGACCCGTTGGCGCTGCACCTCCACCCCGTCGCGTGGCTCGCCATCGCGGCGCTGGCGCTCTCCTACGGCCTCGCCGTCCGACACATCCGACCGCGCTCGGGGCCCGCCACCGTGCCCACCCGCCGTCAGCTGTGGTGCCTGGCGGGCGCGCTCGTCGCCCTGGTGCTGGCCCTCACCTGGCCCCTCGCCGACCTGGCGGCACACTGGTCGCTCACCGCCCTCGTGGTGCAGCGCCTGCTGCTCACCCTGGCCGCCGCCCCGCTCCTCCTGCTCGCCATGCCGGCCCCGCTCGTGGCGATGCTGACCCGTCCCACCCCCATCGACGCCTGTCTGGAGGTGCTCACCCGTCCCGTGGTGGCGGTCGTGACCTTCACCGCCGTGGCGGTGGGCACGCTCGTCACACCCGCCGTCGCGGCGCAGGCCTCGTCAGCGGGGTGGCGCGCCCTCACCGACGTGGCTCTGCTTTTTGCGGGTGCCGTTCTGTGGGGCCCGGTCCTGCGTCACATCCCCGGCACGCACCGCACCACCCCCGTCGCCGCGGCCGCGTACCTGTTCATCCAGTCGGTCGTCCCGACGTTCCCCGCCGTCATCTACGTCTTCTCCCGACACCCGTTCTACGAGGCGTTCAGCAATGTGCGCGTCGCATTCGGAATCTCGCGCCTCGTCGACCAACAGTTGGCGGGGGTGGTCGCCAAGGTGGCCACGATCCCGGTGCTGTGGAGTGCGGCATGGGTCTCGCTCATGCGCGCCCAGCGGGCCGACGACGGCGCCGACGGCGACGACGGCGAGCCGCTCACCTGGGCCGAAGTCGAGCGACAACTCGAGCGAGCCGCCCGGGCCCAACGCAAAGAGCACACGAGAGAGGTGCGGCGACGCCACGCCTGGGCGGGCCCGCGCCCCATCGCGCTGCCGTGGGCCGATCCCCCCGAACCCGGCGAACACGAGAACGAGCCCGGATCACCCGGACCGCAGGGTCCACGGGGCCGCTCCGACAATCCAGGGTCACCCGACGACTGACGGCGCGCCCCGGTTCGATGCGCGCAACGGGGCGCCCAGGGCGAGATGACGGAACCGCACCGGCTCCTTCTCGAGCACGAAGGTGCCCAGCAAGACGTTCTGCGGCGTCGAGACCACGACGATGGCGAAGTGCCCCACACCCGACGTCGGGGCCTTCCCGGCAAACCGCTGCACCTGGCTGGGGCGGTAGTCCCCCCGGTATTCCACCACGCACACGTTGTGCAGGGGGGTGGTGGAGCGCTGCTTGATTACCGCTTCCACGCGATGGATCTTGGCCAGGGTGGAATCCGACACGAGACGCACCCCGGCGAACACACCATGGTCGTGCACGGCGTCGGCGGCCAGCGCCAGGGCGTGGAAGCACGGGCTCGAGTTGGTCCCGAGGGTGTCGCGCGCCGCGGTGCAGCCCGACAACCACGACGAACCGAGCGCGAACACCGCGATGACACTCAACCGCCGGAACCGGCCCCCCCGTCCAAGCCTCACCGCACCAGATCCCTTCATGACGCGGGCTGCTTCATGACCGGCTCCTTCATGACACGGGCTCCTTGACGACTTCATGACGCGCGGTTGCTTCGTGACGCTGGTTGCTTCGTGACGCTGGTTGCTTCGTGACGCTGGTTCATGGCACCTGCTCGTTGACGACAATTTCGGGGACCGTCGCGGGGACGGGAACGAGGGCCGGCCCACGCCGACCCAACCACGCCAGGACGCCCCACGTCGCCCAGCCGATGGGCAGCTCGGCCCAGAAGCTCAAGATCCGGTACACGAGGACGGCGGCCACGGTCGAGGTCTCGGCCCCGCCGAACTGGACCAGCGCGATGGTGAGGCTCCCCTCCACCACGCCCAGCCCGCCCGGGGTGATGGGCAGGTTGGCGGCGAGCTGGCCCGCGCCGTAGGCGAGGAGCAGGCCCCGCCACGGGATCCCGGCCCCGATGGCCAGGAACGAAAGCGCCAGGCACGCGCAGTCGAGGCCCCAGTTGGCCACCCCCCACCCCACGACGGCGAGGACCTGCCGGACATTGAGCGTGACGACGGTGAGCTGATCGATGATGCGGTCAACCTGGGCGCCGGACTCGCCCCGGGGCCAGCGCACCACACGCCGGGTGACGTACACGAACCCCGACACCAGCCACACCAGGGCGCGTTTCTGGAGGAAGATGGCGCCGAGGGCGATGGCGCCCACCAATACGGCCACCGTCACCCCGACCAGGTCGAGGCCGGCCCCCTCGGCGCCGGCCACGGTGACTCCGACCGCGGCCACCAAGGCCAGCGTCACCGAGGCGGCGACGAACAACGCCGCCAACGTCCAGCCTGCCAACGCTTCGTCGGCCCCTCGGCGCCGGTACTGGCCGAACGCGAAGACGGCGGACACCACCGGACCGGCCGGCATCGAGTTGGCGATGGCCGTCGACGCCAGGGTCACGCTGGTGAGCCGGCCCGTCGACACGTGGACGTGACCCGCTTCGAGGAGGCGCTTCTGGATGAGGGCGAACGCCACCAGGGACCCCCCCTCGGCGGCGACGGCGAGGGCGAGCCATCCCCAACGGAGGTGGTCGAGATAGCTCGACGCCCCCGCCAGCTCGCCGGTCCGACCGGTGAGCGCCCACAGGGCGAGGCCGGCCAGCGCCAACCCCACGAAGTACTTCAGCCAAGGCCAGGCGCGCCAAAGCCACGAAAGCCTCGACGCCCTTGCCATCACGTCGCCGCGGGCTCCACGAGGATCTTGACGTGCTCGTCGGGGTGGGCGAGGGCCTCGAAGGCCCCGGGCACACCGTCGAGGTCCACCGACCCGGTGATCATGGGCGACGCATCGATGTCACCCTCGGCCAGGGCACGCAGGGCGCCGGCGAACTCGTCGGCCCCGTACGCCAGGGCGAAGTGCAACGACAGCTCCTTGGCGATGGCGAAGAACGGCAGGATGCGGTCGGGCTCCATGCACACGCCGACGACCGCCACCCGGGTGCCGGGGGGCAGGTCGGCCAGCAGTTGTTGGAGCATGCCGGGCACCCCGACCGCCTCGAACGCGACGAGGGGTCGATGCCCGTCGACGCGTCGCCAGGCGTCGACGACACCTTCCTCGGTGGGGTCCACGGCTTCGATCGCCCCCATCGTGAGCGCCATAGCCCGACGTGTGTGGGACAGGTCGGCGGCGACGATCGATTCAACCCCGATGGCCCGCAACGCGGCGATGACCGCCAGGCCGACGGGCCCGCATCCCACCACCACGGCGCTGTCGCGCGCCGTGGCGCCCGAACGGGCCACGCCGTGGATGCCCACGGCCAGCGGCTCGGTCAGCGCGGCGTGGCGGGAGTCGAGCCCGTTGGGGACTTCGAGGGCGAGCGGCGCGGAGAGGAGCATGTACTGCGCGTACCCACCGGGGTAGTCGTTGTTGTACGCCAATTGGTGCAGTCCCGTGGAAGAGAACAGCACCGGCACCGACACGACCCTCGCTCCGGGTGCCGGGCCCGAGGTGTCGGGGCCGAGCTCGACGACCTCGGCGCAGAACTCGTGTCCCATCACGATGTCGCGCGACAGGTCGATGGGCGCCATCCCCATGCCCTTCGATCCCATCGAGGGGAGCATGGCGTCGGTCATCGACACCAGCGTCTCGCCGTGACGGAGGAAGTGGAGGTCGGACCCGCAGATCCCGCACGCCAGGATGCGGACGAGGAGCTGACCCGTGTCGGGCCGAGGGTCGTCGGTGTCGTCGACCACGAGCCGACCTTGTCGCATCACACACGCTCGCACGACCACCTCCCCTTCGCCCCCCTGGTGAGACAGATCGTGACACAGCACCTCGGCCCTGGTCGGCCCGCACCTGCCGGCGCTGCCATCCTCCTAACATGAGCGCCAGTGGCGACCGTGTCCCCGGCACCGGCTGTGTCCCCGGCACCGGCATCTGCAGGCCCCGAGTCGGGCCCCGGTTCGCACGTCCCCCTGCGCACCCACGTCCCGGGCTCGGTGCGCGCCGGGGTCGAGATCCTCGGCGGGCGCAGTGTGGTGCAGGCCCGTTCGGTCTCGGGACACCATCGCGGGGCGCTCACCCAGGCCGACGGGGACACCATCGCCGAGGCGGCACGCGTGGCGCTGGCCCAACGACTCCCATTGGTCGTGGTGCTGTCATCGTCGGGATCCGAGGTTTCCGAGGGCATCGACGCCCTGCACGGGTGGGGCCGGGCGGCCGCGGCCATAGCAGCGTGCTCCGGATCCGTCCCCGTCCTGGCCGCGGTGACCGGTGCGGCGATCTCGGGACCAGCGCTGTTACTCGGCCTGGCGGACGTCACCGTGATGACACCGGACGCCTTCGCCTTCGTGTCGGGCCCCGACGCCGTGGAGGGGTTCACCGGAATGCGGGTGAGCCTCCAAGACCTCGGCGGAGCCGCCATGCACACGCGCCGGAGCGGGTTGTGCGCGCTACTGGCCGCCGACGCGGGCGCCGTGGACGGCCTGCTTGCGACGGTGCTCGACCATCTTCCCGACCACACCGACGCGGAGCCCCCCCGCATCCGCACCGACGATCCCGCCGATCGGGCCACACCGGCTCTCCGAGACCTGGTCCCGGCGGCCGCCTCGGCTTCCTATGACGTACGTGACGTCATCCGCGCCATGGTCGACGACGGCGACATCCTGGAGCTACGTGCCGGTTGGGCGTCGCACCTCGTCACCGCCCTGGCGAGCGTCGGCGGCATGCCCATCGGGGTGGTGGCCAACCAACCCCGTGTGCTGGCGGGCACCTTGGACATCCCGGCTTCGCAGAAAGGGGCACGTTTCGTGCACTTCTGCGACTCCTTCAACCTGCCCATCGTCACGCTCGTCGACACGCCGGGGTTCCTGCCCGGCAAGGACCTCGAGTGGCGGGGGATGATCCGCCACGGCGCCGAGCTCGCATTTGCCTACGCCGAAGCGAGTGTGCCCCGTGTGTGCATCGTGTTGCGCAAGGCCTACGGCGGCGCGTACATCGTCATGGACTCCAAGGGCATCGGCAACGACCTCTGCCTGGCTTGGCCGTCGGCGGAGATCGCCGTGATGGGCGCCCCCGGCGCGGTCCAGATCCTCAACCGCAACGCGGACGAGCACCAGCGTCGGATGCTCGAAGAGCGCTACGACGCGGAGCTCCTCACCCCCTGGGTGGCCGCGGAGCGGGGCTTCGTCGACGAGGTCATCGACCCCTCCGAGACGCGCCCGGCCCTGCACCGGGCTCTCACCGTCCTGTCGTCGCGACGCGAGCTCCTCCCGGGACGAAAGCACGACGCCGGCCCGATGTGACCCACGCCGGAGCCGGGTCGACCCCCGGCTCGAGCCACCATCAGAGCCATCCCTATCCTGGCCCGGAGCCCATCCCGACCCCCTCGTCGGGAGCAAGGTGGACCGCTCCCCGGTGTCAGGTATGTCTCGGGAACGCCAGGTCTGTCCCGGGACCAATCCGTCAGGCATCTCCCCGGTCCCGCCGCCGCCGGGGCTCGGCCCGAGGCTCGGCCCGAGGAAAGGTATTGGGAACGAGTTGATCCCTCGTTGGGGAGCGCGTTAGAACGGACGCGGAGAGTGGTGTAGTTGCGCCAGGGGACCCCGTTTCCAAGCGAGGACCAAGCCCAGGCGCCGGGGGCGAGGCTGAGGGCATGGGGAGTCACGGGAACCGGGAAGACCGTCATCGGCTGCTGAAGGGTGGCGCCCAGACCGACGCGGCCGCGGCGCCCACAGACCTCGCTCCCGCGGACGATACAGGCAAACTCGAAACAGGCACACTCGACCCAGCCACACACGACACAGACACCCGCGCCATGGACGCCCACGCTGCCGCCGTGCAGTCACTGGGCCAAGCCGGTGTCATGGGTGTCACCACCGCCGATGTCGGGGCCCATCGCGAGCGCGTCCGCCAGAGCAAGCTGCGCCGGGTCGCACTGATCCTGGCCCCCTTCGCCATCTGGTTCGTGGTGCGGGCCACGGTGCTGCACCGTGGGCCCTTCGGGTTCCCCCACATCCCGTCGGGGCTCACCCCGTACCTTCCGGGCTTCCTCCTGATCCTCGTCCTGTGCTCGGTGATGGTCCTCCCCCTCCTCGGAGCGGGACGGTCGCCACACATCCTGTACCGACCCAACGAGATCGACGTCCACTTCGACGATGTGCGCGGCGCGCCCGTCGTCGTCGACGAGGTCATAAAGACCCTCAACCTCTTTCTCGCCCACAAGACCTTCGCCGATCACATGGGGGGATCGGCCCGCCGCGCCATCCTGTTCGAAGGCCCACCGGGAACCGGGAAGACCTACATGGCCAAGGCCATGGCCGCCGAGGCCGGCGTGCCCTTCCTCTTCGTGTCGTCATCGGCGTTCCAGTCCATGTTCTACGGACAGACGAACCGCAAGATCCGCTCGTATTTCCGGGAGCTTCGCAAGTACGGCCGGCGCGAGGGCGGCGCCATCGGCTTCATCGAGGAGATCGACGCCATCGGGGGCGCCCGGGGCGGGATGGGCAACGGTCGCCACGACGGCGTGGCCGGCGTCGTCAACGAATTGTTGATCCAGCTGCAGTCCTTCGACCAGCCTCCGAAGTCGATCCGGCTGCGCGGTGCGTTGGTCGACTTCGTGAACAACTGGCTTCCCTCGGGTCACCACTTCGACAAGCCCGCCAACCCGCCCGCCAACATCCTCGTGATCGGAGCCACCAACCGGGCCGCCGACCTCGACCCCGCCCTGGTGCGCCCGGGCCGTTTCGACCGCTCGATCTACTTCGACCTGCCCTCGAAGTCCGGTCGGCGCGAGATCCTCGACTACTACCTGGCCAAGAAGGCCCACGACGCCGAGCTCGACGACCCGGCCAAGCGCGACACGCTGGCGGCGATGACCTTCGGGTACTCACCTGTCATGCTCGAGCACCTTCTCGACGAGGCGCTCGTGTGGGCGCTGCGTCGCAACGCCACCGGGCTCGGATGGGACGACATCCAGCAGGCCAAGATGACCGAGGAGATCGGCCTGGCCCAGCCCGTCGAGTACGTGGAAGCCGAGCGTCGGACCATCGCCACCCACGAGTCGGGCCATGCCACGGTGGCATGGCTCGTCGGCAAGGGTCGCAAGATGGAGGTCCTCTCCATCGTGAAGCGCAAGGACGCCCTCGGCCTCCTGTCGCACTCCGAGAAGGAGGAGCGCTTCACGAAGACCCGCACCGAGATCGAGGCCCTCATCCAGATCGCCTTCGGGGGCATGGTGGCCGAGGAGATGTTCTTCGGAGAGACGAGCTCGGGTGTGGCATCGGACCTCCAAGCCGCCACGATGGCGGCCTGCCAGATGGTCGGCAGCCTCGGGATGGGGAGCACCCTCATCTCCGCCGCTGCGCTCGACATGCCCGGCAACATCGTCACCAGGGTCACCGCCGTCGACTCCGGTCGCGAAGAGGTCGAGCGACTGTTGCGCGGCGCCAAGGACAGCGTCCGCACGATGCTCGAGGACAATCGCAACGTGATCGAAGCCCTGCGCGACTCCCTGCTCGAGCGCGACGAGCTAGTCGGGAGCGAGATCCTCGACGTGATCGCGTCGGCCGCGCCGATGGCGAGCGACGTGCCGACTGCGTCGAACTGAATCCGGTCCTTCGAGCGGGGTCGCGCCCGATCGGCGACAGAGCCAAGACGCGACGATGGCCCCCGCCGCAGCGGGGGCCATCGTCTGTTGGAACTCTCCTCGGCGTCTCGGCACCAGGCCGAGCGCTTCAGATGGTGGTACCGATCAGTTCGTAGTAGGAGCAGAGGAGTAGCTCTGTCCCCAGGCGAACGCGGCAGCCGTCTGCGACGGGTACCCGGCGATGCATGCGGCCGCGGCGCCGGCACCGGACTTCTTGCCGTAGAACACGCCGGCGGTGAATGCACCGGCGGTGGATGTCGGGACGTGGGTGGCCGCGGTCTCGAACGAAACCGCTGGCGCCGTGTCAGTTATGGTCGTCGGGGTTGACTCGAGGTCCACCGCGTACCAGCATGTCGTGGTCTTGGCGCTGTAGACCGCCAGCTCGACACCCTGGCTGTCGCCGGCGGCCGAGGAGTCGACCACCTGCACGCTGACGCAGTTCCCGTTGCTGCCGTTGTTGCACGCAGTATCAGGGAGCCACGAGAACTCCGGAGCGGACGACGTGAACTCGTTACCGGGCGTCATGGGAGTGTTGGCACTCTGGTTGTAGCTGGCCGAGTTCTGGTACAGGGCCTTGACCTCGGTGAGAGCGTTGGTCAGGTTCGACTGCGCCGCTCTGTCTCCGGCCGAGTTGGCTACCCCGAGGAACGTGGGGATGGCGATGGCGAGCAGGATGGCGATGATCAACAGGACCACCATGAGCTCGATCAGGGTGAAGCCAGCTTCAGCTGCCCCGTCTCCCTCGATCTCCTGCAAACGTGTCTCACGCAGGCGCGTGAGCATGGACTTGAGCATGGACTTCCTCCCTTAATGAGCAATGGCTATCGAAACAGCTATCGGCAGGGGCTCAGAGTTCCTTTAGGAAACGGAGCGAAATTCCCCAATGACGACACAACGGCGCACCGATGCCCGTGGTGCTAGTGCACGACCGCCGCCGTAGTGGCGGCGCAGACGTTCTGTTGTCCGGAGCTGTAGTAGATGTTGCCGGTGAGATCGAGTGTGTAGCCGCCTGTGGCGGGATTGATCGTTGTCCCGCCCGTGGCGACGGCACCGCCGTTGATCGTGATGTTGGTGACCGTGAACAACCGGGGGAACGTGTCGAGGCCCTTCAAAAAGGCCGTCATCTGTCCGTACGTTCCTTCGAGGGTGAACGTCACCGCCACGGGATTGGCCGCGCCGGCGGGGGTCGTCGCCTGGGTCACGCTGATGCTCGGCGTGTTGGGGTCACCGCTCGCGACCGCCAGCGCGGTGACCTGGTTGAAGAAGCTGTCCACGCTCGGTGTCCCCGGGATCTCGTTCAGGTCCTTGGAGAGCGCCTGGCAATTGGACACCAGGTGGGCCTTGGCCGCCTTGAGCGTCGCCAGCTCGGTCTGGAGATGCGTCTGCTGGGACTCGAGCTGAGTCTGCTGGGCGTGGAGGCTCGCCAGCTTGCCGCCTTCGGGCGAGATCCAAGCCGCGAAAACGATGATGGCGAGCACGAGGGCACCGACGCCGGTCAGGATCGGGATGCGGTAGCGGGTGATTTTGTCCATCAGAAGCCTGCGTTCTTGATCAGGTTGGAGGTGGGCAAGAGCCACAGCGTCGAGGTGAACGTGACGGTCGTGCTCGTCCCGGCCGGGGTGTTGGCCACGTCACTCACACCGGGCGGGCTGAACATCGAAGACGCCGTGAGGTTGTCGATCCACTGAGCCACGGGGTCGAAGTGGGCGGAGCTCGGGAAGTTGCCCGACAGTGCCACCGACAGAGAACCGATCGCCCCGGCAACCGGTGTCGTGCCCGTCGAGCTCGGGGTCGCCGTGGCGGTCGTACTGGCCGTGGACCCTGCTGCGGTGAGCCCTGTGCCGGTGAAGGTGTTGACGCTCAGCCCGGTCGGGATCCGGCTGCTGAGTTGGGACACGACTGCCGCCCAGTCGACGGCGGTGCCTCCGAGCTGCGTCACCTGGGACTTGGCGGTCCGCAGCTCGTTGTTGATGGCGACGACCTTGTCGTAACGGGGGATCTGGGCATTGAGCCCGGCGACGGTGGTGTGAAGATCACTGACCCCGTTCTGGGCACTGTGAACCTGCAGGAAACGTCCCGCGCTCGCAGCGACGAGCAGGATCACGACGACACCGGCAGCCGCGAATGCCTTGCGGACCACCTGACGCTCGAACGCGCGCTGCGTGACCTCGGGCGGTACCAGGTTGAACTTCTTCACCGACGGGTTGGGCTCGGGAAGCGCCAGACCGATGGGCGTGGCCAGCACCGGCTCGATACTGGCGGCTTGTTCCGGATCGAGGTCGATCCGTGACAGGTCGAGTCGCTCCAAGGGCGAGACGTGCTCGACCGGGATCCGCACCTGGGCCCGCAACTCCTTCACGAGACCGCGCAGACGAGCGCCCCCACCGGTGAGAAGCACCCTGGCGATGGGGGCGCGGCCGGGAAGCGTGGCGAAGTACTGCACGGAGTTCCGGATCTCCCCCACGAGCTCGGCAATGGCCGGCTGCACCGCGCTTTCGGCAGAGGTCACCTGGGCGGAGACTTCGCCGAGACGACGCTTGATGCCCTCGGCGTCGACCAAAGGAAGGTCGAGGGCAGACGCGACGGCGGCGGTGGCGGCATTTCCGCCCGTGCCGATGGTCCGGACGAATTGCGGACGCCCGTGCTGATGGACGACCACGACGGTCAGACCGGCTCCGATGGAGACGATGGCCTCGGGCCGCTCCGCTGCGACCGAAGGGTCGCCCAGTGCCCGCACCAATGCGGACGACACGAGGTCGACGCCTTCGACGATCAGGCCCGCCTGCTCGGCCGCGTTCACCACGCCTTCCACCAGATCGCGATGAGCGGCGGCAACCAACACGCGCCGTGTCTTGGTGCCGTCGGGTGCGGTGTTGTCGGACAAGACTTGCGCAGAGAGGATCGTCTTGTCGGGCGGGAAGGGGATGACTTCCTCTGATTGGAAGCGCACGGCGCTGTCGACGTCTTCGTCGGGAACCCAGGGCAGGTCGACCTCGCGCGTGATGGCACGCAGGCCGGCGATGCCGACCACAACCGACTTCGACTGGAATTTCCCGTTCTGCCACAGCCGGGCGATGGCATCGGACACCGCCGACAGGTCCTGCACCTCGCCGTCGACGATGGCGCCGGGGGGCAGACCGACCTGCCCGAAGGCCACGAGCACCGGGGCTCCGGATCCGAACTCGAGCTCGGCGGCGCGCACCGCACTGGTGCCGATGTCGAGTCCAACTACCTGTGCCATGTCACCGATCTCCTGGTCACGTTCTTGCTCCCACCAGTGCAGGGGGATGGTCACGAGCGGATGCCGCATCCGCCACGGTTGTAGGTATCGGCACGGGACGGCGAAGCCTTGACGGAATACCGGCCGTGAGCAGGACGACGATGCCCCCGTTCACGATCCCCCACCACGCCCACTCACCGAGGTGGGAATCGCTACAGACGGTGACGCCTACGGCAGCGGCAACAGCGATCGCCCAGCGCCACGGGGAGCCTCGCATCACGACGACGAGCCCGACGGCCAGGACTGGCCACACGTAGAACGAGTCCATCACCGATTCGGTGAAGCACCGCAGCGCCAAGGTGAAGGCCACCGCCAGCACGATCATGTCGGGGTGGTCTCGCCATCGCCGCGCCCTCCAGCCCGTGACACATGCCAGGGCGATGGCCACAAGGCGACCGGGACCCGCCGCCACGCTGAGCCGCTCACCGGACCCCCCCAACCTCGGGGCGAACGACGTCCAGGGGGTCCGGTGGTCGACGTTCGGGAAATTGGGCTGGTCGACAAGGGCGCGGACCGTGGTGTGGAACTCGGCCACGAGAGGAGTCGCCAGCAACAGCACCGACGGGAGCGACGCTCGCATGAGCAGCGAGAGCGCCCGGCTCCTTCCGGCCAGGGCGAGGAGTACTGGCAGCATGAGCACGACAACGGGCTGGGTCGCCACGGCGGCCCCGAAGAGCCATCCCGTCGCGCTCCATCGCCCATCGAGTGCAAGCACCAGTGCGTAGATCGCCAGCGCCACCGCCACGGCGTCTTCGGGGTGACCCCACAGCACCGAGACGTTCCACAGCACGACACCTTCGGCGACACACAACAGCCTCCTGGGCCCTCGGCCCACGCCAAGTCGCTCGGCCAACGCGTCGCAGGCGAAGATGGCGCTGCAACTGATCAGGATCTCGTAAGGGCCGAGCGCCAGCCACGCCGTCGGATGGGGAAGGTTGAACGGAAAGCTCTCGGTCATTCCGAAAGCACCTGCGACCACCGCCACCGGGGCGAACAGAAGAAGAATCCCCGGGAACGTCACGAGACCGGTACCGGCGCCGTAGATGTTTCCGAGGTCGCCCCACCCGACGAACTGCGCAGAGCGAAACGCACCCCAGATGTCCCAGGGAACCACCCAGACGTGGGTGTGCCGGACGACGGGCGCCCACAGGAGGCAGTACAGCATCCCCGTGGCCAGCGACAGCGCCGTGACCGCAAGGGGCCACGAGCGTCGCCGCAGGCGCGAGGGAAGACGCGGACTCATGCCGTCATCGACCATGGACGTGTGCATAGTCTCGGGCCCGGGCGGAACCGCGGCTCAGTGCGTCGGGACGGCTTTGATGTAGCTGAACATGGGCAGGTACATGCTGATCACCATGACGCCGACCCCTGCACCCATGAACACGGTCATGATCGGCTCCAGCATGGACGTCAGGTTGTTGACCGTGATCTCGATTTCGCCGTCGTAGAATTCCCCCACCTTGTGCAACATGGCGTCGAGCGCACCGGTCTGCTCGCCTACCTCGACCATCTGCGTGACGAGGGGAGGGATCACTTCCTCGTGGTCACGCAGCGTGTCAGCGAGGGCGCGGCCTTCCCGCACCCCGGCTTTGGCATCGAGCAGTACGTTCCCGATGACCTGGTTTCCGGCGGTATCCGACACGATGTCCAGCGACTCCAAGATGGGCACACCGGCCTGGATCAATGACCCCAATGTGTGCGACAAGCGGGCCATCGACACCTTGTGCACCAGTGGCCCGAAAATCGGTGGCTTGAGCTTGAAGCCGTCCCACTTCAGTCGTCCCGTCGGCGTCTTGATCCAGCGCCGCAGCAGGACGATGCTCACGACGATCAGGGCGATGAGAAGCACCGCCCACACGCTCAGCACGATCTTGGAGATCCCGATCACGACCAACGTGGGCAACGGCAACTTGGCGTGGAGCGAGGCGAACAGCTTCTGGAACACCGGCACGATGAAGATGAGCAGCGCCAGGAAGATGACGACCATCACACTGAGCACGATGATCGGGTACGTCATGGCGGATTTCACCTTGCGACGCAGGACCGCCTGCTTCTCGATCGTCTCGGCGAGCTCGAGTAACACGCTGTCGAGGTGGCCTCCGGCCTCGCCGGCTTGGACCATCGTCACGAACAATGTGTTGAAGATCTTGGCGTGTTTGGCACACGCGCCGGACAGCGACGAGCCGCGCTCGACCTCCATCCGCACTTCACCAAGAACTCTGGAAAGTTCCTTGTTCTCGACCTGGCCCGCCAGGATCCCGAGCGACCGGACCACGGACAGTCCCGAATCGATCATCGTGGCCAGCTGTCGGGTGACGACGGCGATCTCGTTGAGCTTGACGCGGTTGGTGAATCCCGGGATCGAGATCTCCCTGCGCACGTTCACGCCGGTCTTCGGCGTTACCGCAAGGGGCAGGTACCCCATCTCGCGGAGCTTGGCGACGACCAATGCCAGGCTGTCACCCTCGAGCTGGCCCTCCACCAGATTCCCGGTGCGGTCCCGAACCTTGTAGTCGAATGTCAACGCCATGTCGTGCTCCTACTACGCGTTCAGGTGGTTGCGGAGGTCTTCTTCACTGCGGCACCGGTCGAACGCGACCGCCTCAGTGATCCTCCCGGTCTTCACCAATTTGGCCAGGCCCTGGTCCATCGTCTGCATGCCGTATTGACCACCGGTCTGCATCAACGAGTAGATCTGGTGCGTCTTGGCGCTCCGGATGAGGTTCCGGATGGCCGACGTGCAGATCATGACCTCGCACGCTGCCAGTCGCCCCGTCCCGTCTGCGTTGAGGAGCAGCTGCTGAGTGACGACGCCTTCGAGCGACCCGGCCAGCATGGTGCGGATCTGGTCCTGCTGGTTCGAAGGGAACACGTCGATGATGCGGTCGATGGTCTGCGGCGCGTCCTGGGTGTGCAAGGTCCCGAAGACGAGGTGGCCGGTCTCGGCCGCCGTGAGGGCCATCGAGATGGTCTCGAGGTCGCGCATTTCGCCGACGAGGATGACGTCGGGGTCCTCGCGCAGCACCCGCCGAAGGGCTTCGGAGAACGACATCGTGTCTTGGCCGACCTCGCGCTGGTTCACCATCGCCCGCTTGTGAGTGTGGAGGAACTCGATGGGGTCCTCTACCGTGACGATGTGCAGCGGCTTGTTCCGGTTGATGATGTCGACGAGCGACGCCAGGGTGGTGGACTTGCCCGACCCGGTCGGACCGGTGACAAGGACGAGACCGTGCCGCATGTCGGTGAATGACCGAATCGCATCGGGGATGCCCAGGACCTCGAAGGGAGGGATCTCGTGAGGGATGGCGCGCAATGCCGCCGCCACGGTTCCCCGCTGCTGGAAGACGTTGAGCCGGAAGCGCCCCACGTCCACGATCGAGTGGGAGGTGTCGAGCTCCTTCTCGGCCTCGAAGCGTTCCCGCATCGTCTGGGGGAGGATCCCGAAGACCATGTCCCGGATCACCTCGTTGTTGAGCACCGGGCAGCCTTCGATGGGCCGGATCGCACCGTGGAGGCGGATGCAGGCCGGAAGACCCGTGGTGACGTGGAGGTCCGAGGCGCCCACGCTGACGGCGTAGCGCAGGAGGTCGTCGAGGTGCAGAGCCTCGGTCACTTCCTGATTCGGGCTGGCGTGCAGTACCCCGCTCCGGCCGCTGTCGCTCGGCGCACGGGCGGAACCGTTGCCGTTCCCCGCGCCCGATCCGGGCTCGGCGGCCGACCCGTTGGGGACCACCGGTGGGGGGGGCGGAGCGGGAGCGGGCGTCGGTGGCTCGATCGATGCGAGCACTCGCTCGATGGCGATCGGGTTGGCCAGCACGGGCACCACCACGTGCCCCACGAGCACTGAAAGCGCCCTCACGTCATCTTCGTCGGGAGGGTCGCCGAACGCTGTGGTGAGCTGGTCCCCGTCGAGGCGGTACCCGACCGCCCCGTACTCGCGCGCCACGGTCACGGGCGTCGACGCCAATGCCTGGTCGCTCGGGTGGTCGTGGTCGAGGTCGACCACGGGCAGCCGGGTGAGCTGAGAAAGCAGACCCAGGACCACCTCTTGGGAGGTGACGTCACGGGAGATGAGGAGGGCCGGGAACGAAGAGCCCCGATCGGTCGCCTCACTGAGCACGGGCGCGACCTCGGCGTCAGTGGCGTACCCGTCGGAGACGATCGAGTGCGCCAGGCGCCGGGCCCATTCCACGCGCGTGTTGGCGGAGGGGCTCATGCGACCACCCGGAGCACTTCCTCGAGGGTTGTCTCACCCTCGAGCGCCTTGCGGACCCCACTGCGCCGCAGGGTCACCATGCCCTGTTCGACTGCGAGTTTGTGGATGTCATCAGCCGTACCTCCCTCGATGATCAACCGCTCAATGTCTTCGGAGATGACAAGGAGCTCGAGGAGCGCTTTGCGCCCCCGGTAACCGGTATTGGAACAAGCCGGGCATCCCACCGCCCGGAACAGCGTGGGCGTCGTGGCATCCGCGTACACCTCGGCCGGCTTCCACCCCGCAGCCACGATGTCCGCCTCGGTGGCGTCAAAGGGCTCTTTGCAATGGAGGCAGAGTCGACGGGCCAGCCGTTGTGCGAGCGCGCCGGTGATGGCGGAGGTCACAAGGTAGGGCTCGATCCCCATCTCGACGAGCCGCATCGGTGTGCTGGCGGAGTTGTTGGTGTGCAGCGTGGCGAGCACCATGTGGCCGGTGAGGGCGGCCTCGATCGAGATGAGGGCCGTCTCCCGGTCGCGGATCTCACCGACGAGCACGATGTCGGGGTCGGATCGCAGGATCGACCGCAACGCGGCCGCGAAGGTGAGGCCCGCCTTGATGTTGAGCTGCACCTGCGTGATTCCCTTGATGCGCAGCTCGACGGGGTCTTCGACCGTGATGATGTTCTTCTCGGGGTTGTTGAGCGCGGCGAGCGTCGCGTAGAGCGTCGTGGTCTTGCCCGACCCGGTCGGCCCCGTCACGAGGATGGTCCCGTATGGCCGGTTGAAGAGGTCCTCGTAGATGGGCATCAGGTCGGGGTCGAAGCCCAGGTCCTCGAAGCCCAACACCACGTTGGTCTTGTCCAGGACCCGCATGACGACCTTTTCGCCGTAGATCGTGGGAAGCGTGGCCATGCGCAGGTCGATGGGGCGGTTGCCGACCGTGAGCGAGAGCCGGCCGTCCTGGGGCAGGCGGTGCTCGGCGATGTTGAGGTCGGCCATGACCTTGAGACGCGTGGTCACCGCCGACGCGATGGCTCTCGGAGCCGTCGAGATGTCGTGGAGGACCCCGTCGATGCGGTAGCGGATCCTGAGGTTCTCTCCCGTGGGCTCGACGTGGATGTCCGATGCCCGCTCGTTCAGCGCCTGCAGGACCAGAAGGTTCACGTAGCGGACGATGGGTGCGTCGTCGACGACGGCCTGGATGTTCCCGAGCCCCTCATCGCCCAGGTCCTCGAAGTCCGACGCAGCCGCGGTAGCCACCTCGCTGGCATCGCCACCTTGGTGGTAGGCCTTGTCGATGTAGGTGCTGATCTGTGAGCGCGTGGCCACCACGGTGAAGAAGTTGCGACCGATGATCGTGCGCAGGTCGTCCATGGCGAACACGTCGGTGGGGTTGGACGCCGCCACCACGGGTACGCCGTCGCGCAGGGAGATGACCAGGACGTTGTGGTGCCGAGCGGTGGCTTCGGGGAGATGGTACGCCGCCGCGAAGTCCACGCTCTGGATCTCGAGGTCGACGAACTCCAGGCCCATCTCCTGGGCCATGCCCCACATGAGGTCGGCCTCGGTGACAAGGCCACGCAGCGTCAGGATCCGGGCAATGGCCTGACCCGAGCGGGCGCGCTCAGCGAGGACGTCCTCCATCTCCTCAAGCGAGACGCGCTCGCCCTCCACGAGGACCCGGGCCAAGGGCGGGAAGCCGGCCAGTCCCTCGGGCACCTCCTCGGTGGCCACGGACTCACTTTGTTGCTCGAACTCGCCCACGACCTCGTCGACGAGGTCGGCCGCCGCCACGACGTCGGCAACATTCTCGGTCGCGGGCTCAGCGGGGGCTTCAGACTCTTCCAAAGCTGGCGCCTCGAGCACACTGGTCGCGACAGCCCCTTCGACGCCACCATCGTCGACGACATCCTCGCCGACGGGCACAGCGGGGAATCGACTCGTCCCGAGCGTCGTGTCGATCGTCTTGAGCGCGGCGGCCAGGACGTCCTCGGGCCGACCGAGGGTCCCCAGATCTGACGCGGCGGGCTCAATGGGCGCGGCGGGCGCAGCCGGAGCAGGAGTGGGGATCGCGACACTGGAGGCGGACGTCGACTCGGGGCCGGGGCCCGCATCCTGAGGGGCAGGAGGTGTCGAGGAAGGCGACGGCGGTACCACAGGGGGGAGCGGCGGCATGAACGGGGGCGCAGGCGCGGAGGACCGCGACGCTGCGTCGGGCGAGTGGGGCAGCTCTGGAGGCGGAGCCGCTGGCGCGGGCGCCCGGTCCTTGGATTTGGTGGCGACGCCGTTCGCTGCGCTGGGTGCTACGGCCGGAGGGGAGGGCTTGGATCCGACTGCGGACGTGCGCTTGTCGGCTCCGTTGCCCGGCTCTCCGTAGATGCGGACGAGAAACGAGTCGATCTGCTCACCGCTCGCCACCACTGCCACGAACTCGCGGCCGATGACGGCCCGAAGGTCGTCCATGGCGACGACGTCAGCAGGGTTCGACGTCGCCACGACGGGCGCGCCGAACTTCCGACCGATAGGCACCACGTGATGTTTGCGGGCCACCGACACGGGGATCACCGAGGACGCGCTGGCATCCAGGTTGAACCGTTCGAGGTCCACAAACTCGAGGTGGTGTTCGTCCGCGAGCATCCGGACGGCATCCACGTTGCTCATGCTGTGATGCATCGGCATGTGGAGAGCCGGGATTGAACGCCCTGGGTGGCTACGCGCCGCCCGCCCTGTGCACCTGGGCCTGGGAAGGGTCCGTGCTAGCGTGACCGCCTTGTGAATGAGCCGGTACCTCGTGGCCTTTTCCCTGGTCAGAGGCACCGTTGCTAGCCCGGACCCTCGGGGCGGCGGCTGCCGCCGGCGCCCGGGTGTCGGTCACGCTCGTGGCCGCCCTGTTCGGGCTCGTCATCGGATCGTTCCTCAATGTCGTCATCTACCGGGTCCCCCGGGGCCTTTCGGTGGTGCAACCGGGGTCGTTCTGCCCAGCCTGCGGCACACCCATTCGCTCATCGGACAACGTGCCGGTCATCTCGTGGCTGGTGCTGCGGGCCAAATGCCGGCACTGCGGGGAGCCGATCTCGCATCGCTACCCCGCCGTCGAGCTGGCCACCGGAGCCCTGTTCGGGGCGGTGGCGTGGGCGCTCGGAGCCCATTGGGCGGTCCCGGGCATGTGCGCGTTGGGCGCCACCGCTCTCGCTTTGGCCGCTGTCGAGCTCGACGGCCTCGCTCCGCCGGCAGCGGTTTCGCTCATCGGCACCGGCATCGGCGCGGCGCTGCTCTGTGCCGCAGCCGTGGCGGATCGACGCTGGTGGCATCTCGGCGGCATGCTCCTCGGGATCGTGGTCGCAGGATGTGCACTCGGGGCGGGTACGTGGATCGCGAGACGGCGCCACCAGCGTGTGTCGCTGTGGGCGTTGATCCCCGGGGGCGCAGTGATGGGGTGGGTCGGACCGGTGGGGTCGGGTGTCGGAGTGGCCACCTTCGCCGTCGTCCTCGTAGGGCTGTCGGTACTGCACCGTGAGCACCCGACGGCTCAGGACTCCAAGCGAACGAGCGCCGTCGCCGTTGCCGCCGGCCTCGGAGCCGGGGCGGCGTTGATCGGCGCCTTCGTGGCGGGGAGCTCGATCGGTATCTGACCAATCCGAATTTCGTCCGCCACGAAGTCGGCCGGCGCTGCGGGGTCTGTCAGGACGCTGCCGAAGCGACGAATCCACGTCCCGTGGAGACGATTCCCATTCGCTCGAGCCTCACCTTGAGGTCGTGCGGGTTCGACGCGGCGTTCATGGCCTCGCGCAAGTCGATCACCTCATCGCGCAGCAACTCCGCCAGCGACTGGTCGAAGGTCTGCATTCCGTAGTACTCGCCCTCCGCCATGATCTCGTTGATGTCGGATGTCTGGACGGGGTCGAGGATCGCCTGTTGGATCCGCCCGTTCACCACCATGATCTCGAGAGCAGGCACCCGACCCTTGCCGTCGGCACGAGGGATGAGGCGCTGACAGATGGTCCCCGTCAAGGCCCCCGCCAGACTCACACGCACCTGCCCCTGCTGATGGGGTGGGAAGAAGTCAACGATCCGGTTGACCGTTTCGGTTGCCGTCGTCGTGTGGAGGGTCGAGAACACGAGGTGACCGGTCTCCGCCGCGCTCAGCGCGGTGTGTACGGTCTCCGGATCGCGCATCTCGCCGACGAGGATCACGTCGGGGTCCTGGCGAAGAATCGTCCGCATGGCGGAACTGAAACTGTCGGTGTCGAACCCGACCTCGCGTTGATCGATGGCGGCGAGGTCGTCTTTGTGGAGGTATTCGATGGGGTCCTCGATGGTGATGACGTGGCACGATCGAACGTGATTGATGTGGTCCACCATCGCCGCCAGTGTCGTGGTCTTGCCCGAGCCCGTCGGCCCGGTCACCAGAACGAGGCCACGATGATGCTCGCTGAGGCGTCGCACGACATCGGGCAGGCGCAGGTCTTCGAAGGTCGCCGCGTTGGTCTGCACCCGACGCATGGCCAGCGCGACCGACGAGCGTTGGTAGAACGCGTTGGTACGGAACCGTCCCAGACCCGGCACCGCATACGCGAAGTCGGCTTCGCGCCTCTCCTCGAAGATGGCGAGGATCTTGTCGGGCATGATCGCACGCGCCAGCGCGAGCGTCTCTTCTTCTGTGAAGTCCGCCTCGCCTTCGAGTGTGCGCAAGAGCCCGTCGACGCGCACGCGCGGAGGGGCACCTGCCTTGATGTGCATGTCCGAGCCCTCGAGATCGGAGAGGATGCGGAGCAATCGGTCTAGGTCGTCGCGGTTCATGAAGGCCTCAGCTTAAACGAAGGCCCCTGCTACTCCAACTGTTTTCGTGGTGAATTCCCCGCTCTTCGTGGCAAAAACTGTTCCCGCCAGCGTGAGATATGGGACTTGCGACCCATGGGCCGCGGTCGAGCGGGGTGGGGTCGTTGACCTCGGACCGCCCACGCGTCATGGTCATGAGAGGGGTCCGAGCCGACAGGCACGGGGACACGAGCCGATGCAAGGACCGCACATGACGATGAACGAGCCGGAGTCCCAGGATGCGTCGCCAACAGTGCGGCAAGGCGGCCCCCTCGTGCTCTCCGACGTCTACCTCCTTACCGCGGAGAGCGGGGGGAACGTCGCCGTTCCGGGCTTGACCGTGGTGCTCGACGGATCCGGGCTGACGGTCCGTAAGCCCGACGGCGGCATCGGAGCCGTGGTGGCCTGGGCGGACGTCTCGGGACTGGTCGCCAACAAGCGGATACGAACTCCGGCCGGGAGCCCCGGCGTCATCGTCGAGGCGGTGACACCGTCTCGGACGCATCGCTTCGTCGTCCCCAGTGACAACCCTGAAGGGCTCGAATACGAGGTGACCCAGCTCGCGAACGAGGTCGTCTCGGGACCGCCCCAGACCACGTCAGGCCCCCGATCACGATCCGGAGTGTTGACTGCGGCACTGGTTGTCGTCGCGTTGGCCATTATCGCGCTGGGTGTCCTCATCGCGACCGGGACAGTGAAGTTCTGAGGTCCAGGGTCACCTGACGAAGCGTGGCAAGCCGGTCACGCGCGAGCGATCGTCACACAATCGCAATACAGCTGAGGGTTGATCGTCGCGCTTTTGGGCGATGATCCAAGACATGGAACCGCTCGTTCTGGAGTCTTGTCACAGCACCTGGCTCTTCGATACCGACCGGATGCGCTTCCGGCGCGTCTTGAAGGGCCTCGACCTTGACAGCCACCCTGCATCTACCGGTTGGCGCCCATATTTCGGGCTCGACATCGACCCCGTGTCGGAGTCATTCGTGGTGTTGCTCAACCCCGAAGGCACGCGCCTGCTGAGGTCGTGGCGCCACGTCGAACACTGTGCCCAGTGCGGTGGGGAAGCCACGGGCGAGCTCTCTCTCGACGACCTCCGCAGCGCCGCGCGCGCCTGACAGAACCCCGCTGACCACGGCTCGGGCCCATTCGCGCCGACGAGCACCGTCGGGAGGTATTGCGTTTCGGGCGCCGCGTCCGAAGCGGTGTCGTTGCTCATATTTGGACTTTCCGCGCCGCGGCAAGCTGACTACGCTTCGAACTGGTCTTGTTGCGATTCGGCAGGTCAGCCGGGGTAGTCGGGTGCCCAAATCTGTGATCTGGACGCACCGACACAGGCTGCCGGGGTTGGCAGGGGGGAAGCCCGGGCATGACGATGGAGGGTGGTCCACACGAAGTTCGGCCGTGGTCGGCTGACCTGGACAGATCAGCCGACCTCGCCCGATCAATGGCCCCGTCGTCCCCCGAGCTCTGGCACGAGATCCTCGAGCGGCTGCGGGAGGTCCAAGAAAGCCAGTCCAAGCTTGCAGATGCCATCGAAGTTCTCGGGCTAATGGTGCAAGACGCCCTCGACGCCGAAGCACAAGCAGACCCGGAGGAGCCGCGCACCGGGGCAGCCTGGGACGTCCCCGCCCCACTCGACGCACCGTCTCCTGACCCAGTCGACGCACCGTCTCCCGCCCTGACTGATCCACCGTCTTCTGACCCCATCGACCGACCGTCTCCTGCGCCACTCGACGTACCCGATGTCACCGGCGCCATGGCGTCGGAGCAGGAGCCCGTCCCCCCTCCTGAAACTGAGCCACCACCTGCGGAGGATCTTCCTCACAGATTCAAGGACTCGGGCGGTACTGCCGACAGTTTCATCACGAGCGTCGAGGCCTCGGCGCCGTGGGAATGGAGCGGAGCAGCACAGGTGCAAGAACCAGCTGTCGAAACAGGCGTCCCAGAACCGGTCTTCTACGTTCCGTCTTTCGACGAGGAAGTGCTCCCTGCGACGTCTGTAGCGGAGCTCACCGAGGGCGCCCTCGATGCCGCACTCCTGTCCGAATTCGGTCCCGAGACCGTCGAAACGGTCGGCACGTCCAACATCGCCCCTCCGCCGGGTCCTGAGGTCGTGAATCAGTCGGTGTCCGACCCCGCGATCCCCCACGCCGATACGCGCCCGCGCCACGATCCCCTCTCAGCGAACGCGCAGGCCGACACCGAGCCCGCTCGTCTCGCGCCGACGACCGAGCACAACAAGGTCCTCGACATCCTCCTTGGAACACCGCGTACTGCGGACGCCGCGCAGTCCCACATCGACGCGCACGGGGCGTCCAGTTCCACCGCGCTCAACACCATGGTGCCCGCCGCCGTGACTCCCGCGCCGGCTCAACAGTCGACCATCGTCATGGCACCTCCGCCGCCACCACCGCCTCCGCCCCCGCCTCCCGTCCCCGTCGCACCCCCGCCTCCCCTGCCGCCGACCCCTGCGGTCTTTGGCGAAGACGCGACAGGGGCGTCTTCGATGTTCACCGCGCATCCCGACTCGCCCGGCACGTCGCCCGACGTGGCCACCCCTCCACCTGTCGCGACCGAGCCGGCCACGCCGCCTCCGCCTCCGCCTCCAGCGGCACCCGTGTTCGTAGCTCAGGCTCCGCAGGACATTGCCCCGCCGCCTCCGCCTCCGCCACCACCACCCCCGCCGCCGGTCCCGGTGGCCCCCACGAGTCCCGTCGCGCCTTCGTTCAGCGAACCGCCCGGGGTGCTCGCCGCGCAGACGCAGCAGCCGCCCATCGTGCCGGTCTCAGAGAATCCCGCGACCCAGACCAACCGTGCGGACCCGCTGCCGGCGTTCAGCGACCCCGAAGGCGAAGCGCTCTTCACGACCGACGAGTCGCACCACCTCAACTCGGCGGCGTCGATGGCCACCGAGATCCTGTCGGTCTCGCCCGAGGTCCCCACATTCGAGGATTCGGAGGGGCCGGAGTCCGAGATCATCACCAAGGACGTGACCTTGATCGCCCGGGGACGCAGGAAGCGGTTCCGGCTCCACTGACGTCCGGTCCCCGCGGGGCGCGGCGGACGAGGGACGCGCCTGGTTCTTAGAGAGCGGGGCGCCGCCAGGTGCCGACGCTTCCGCCCGTCTTCTCCCACAGCGCCAGCTCACCGACGCTCATGAAGCGGTCCGAGGACTTGCACATGTCGTAGATCGTCAGCGCCGCCACGGTGCACGCGGTCAGGGCCTCCATCTCGACACCGGTCCGATCCACCGTCTCGACCTGGGCTTCGACCTCGACGAAGTTGTCGCCGATCGTGAAATTGACGTGGATGCCCCCGACCAGCAGCGGCCGGCACATCGGGATCAGGTCGGGGGTCCTCTTGGCCGCCTGAATACCGGCAATCCGTGCCGCCCCCAACACATCGCCCTTGGTGATGGCGTTGCTCGCCACCTTGGCGGTGGTCTCGGGGGCCATCATGACCTTGCAGCGGGCGAGGGCCCGGCGGTGGGTCGGTTCCTTCGGGGCTACGTCGACCATGCGGGCACTACCGAGCGGATCGAGGTGCGTCAGGCTGCGGTCGACCACGGCGCGAAGTCTACGTCACCAGGACCTTCCTGGGCCTTGACCGTCGCCGAACGAGCGACACGATCGGTCCCGGCGGTAGACTTAGCACTCGAGGGTGACGAGTGCCAGAACGGCCTCGACGACGTCGGAAGGGAACAAGGCACGCATGCCGACCTACGAGTACCAGTGCAAGTCCTGCGGCGAGCACCACGATGTCGTGCAGAAGTTCGGCGACGACCCGTTGACCGAGTGCCCGTCATGCGGTGGTCCGCTGCGAAAGGTCTTCGGGGCGGTCGGCGTGGTCTTCAAGGGCAGCGGGTTCTACAAGAACGACAGCCGAACGTCGGCCAAGAAGTCCGAGAGGTCGGACAACGGCGACAGGTCGGACAAGTCCGAGAAGTCGGACAAGTCCGAGAAGTCGGACAAGTCCGAGAAGTCCGACAAAGGGGAGAAATCGGACACGAAGGCGGCCGCGTCCTCCGACAAGGGCGGATCCGGGTCATCCGACTCGTCCGGATCGAAGTCCTCTGACTCCTCGTCAGGCTCGGGCCCATCGCCGAAATCGGGGGCGGCAGCCGCCGCTTCTTGAGCCAGGCTCGCCTACGACCCGCTCAGCGCCATGCCGTCAATGGCCACCGTCTGACCGGCGGCGACACCGGGGAGCCATTCCACATCCGACCCGATGTGGAGCACGGCTTGGAGCATGCGCTGCAGGGTCGACGCGATCGTCACCTCTCGCACCGGTTCTGCCAACACCCCGCCGCGCACCATGAGGCCCTCGGCTCCCACCGAGAAGTCCCCGCTCACGGGATTGACCCCTGAATGCACACCCGTGATCGACTGCACGAACAGTGCCTCTCCGACATCGGACAGGATCTCGGCCGCACCGAGCCCGCCCGGCGCCAGAAGAAGCGCTCGGCACCCGGCCACCGGGGTGGTGGCATAGCCCCCTCGCACCGCCGAGGCAGTCGACGCCACACCGGCGCGCCTTCCTGAGGTCGTGTCGAAGACGAATCCTCGCAGGACCCCGTTCTCGATGAGCACATTGCGCCGACAGGCGAGGCCCTCGGCGTCGTGCGTCGACGCACCGAAGGATCGTGGATCGGTCGGGTCGTCGACGAGCACCAGTGACGGCACGGCCACCTCTTCACCGATGCGGTCGGCGAAGAACGATCGGCCCTTGGTGACCGCTTCACCCGACAGAGCAGACGACACCACTGCGAGCAACGTGGACGTGACGCGGGGATCGAGCACGACCGCGCACCGCCCCGAGCGCGCCTTGGTGGCGCCGAGCATGCGCGTGGAGCGCTCTACCGCGTCGGCCACCGCCTTGTCGAGGTCGACATCTCCAGGTCCTCGCGCCGCCGAGAACCCGACGCCGGTCTGGCTGTCGGTGTCCTCGCCGACAATGGCCTCCACCGCCACGCTCGACACCGTGCGCCGGGCGGTGGCGGTGATGCCCCTCGAGGTGGCGACAGCGGCTTCCGCCGCCATGTCGCCGTAGTCGGCGAAAGCCACCTGCCGTACCCGGGGGTCCGCGCTGCGGGCGCGGCGCTCGAGCTCGAGTGCCATCTCGACCTTGGCTGCGCTCGGCGTGCGCAGCACCTCCTCGTCCCACAGGTCGAGCGATGCCGGCGGCACCCCGTCGGGGTCAGCCAGGCCGACGTGCTCGTCGTCGGTCGCGAAGCTGGCGTTGTCACGGGCGTCTGCGAGCGTCTGCCTGATCACGGACTCCTCGAGGGTCCCCGCGTAGGCGAAGCCCTGACGACCACCGACCACCACCCGGATCCCCACCCCGGCCGACGCGGCCGAGGACAGCGACTCCACCTCCCCCTCATACGCCCGCACGTCGGTCTCGACGCCACGTGACACGTAGACCTCGAGCTCTTCCCCGCTCCGGGCCGCGCCCGCCACTCGCACCGCCAGGTGGAGCAGCTCACCCTCGGCCGTCGACGTCGACGTCGACTCCTGCTGGCTCACGGTGTCAGTCACCAGCGGTCCCCCCGATCGTCACACCGGTGATCCGCAACGTGGGCTGGCCGCATCCCACCGGCACACTCTGGCCGTCCTTGCCGCACGTGCCCGGCCCCATGGCGAAGTCGTTGGCGACGGCGTCGATCCGGCGCAGGACCTCGGGCCCGTTGCCGATGAGGTTGGCGTCACGCAACGGCTCGGTGATGCGACCGTCTTCGATCAGATAGGCCTCGACGGTGCCGAAGACGAAATCGCCCGTCGTGGTGTTGACCTGGCCGCCCCCCAGCTTGGCCACGTAGACGCCGGTCGGGGTCTGGGCGAGGATCTCGTCGGGCTCGGCGTCGCCGTTTAACAGGAACGTGTTCGTCATCCGCACCATGGGCAGATGGCGATAGTTCTGCCGCCGTCCGTTGCCCGAAGATCCCCGGTGCTCCTTGCGACCGCGCAGGTAGTCCCACATGTAGTCGGTGAGCACACCCTTGTCGATGAGGACGTTGCGCTGTGCCGAGTTCCCCTCGTCGTCAACGGCGAAACTTCCCCACTCGGGACCGATGGTGCCGTCGTCGACGAGGGTCACGAGGGGGCTCGCTACCTGCTCTCCCACTTGACCGACGTAGACCGAGGCGTCCTTGGCGATGTGGTCCGCCTCGAGGCCGTGCCCGCACGCCTCGTGGAAGAGGATTCCGCCGCTCCCGGACTCCAAGATGAGCGGCACCTCCCCGCTCGGCGCGGGACGCGCCGTGAGTTTGACCAACGCCCGGCGCGCCGCGGTAGCGGCAATCTCCTGGACGTCCACCGTGTCGAACAGTTCGAAGCCGACGGTGAACGCACTGGACTCGTACCCGGTCTGCATGCCGGTGTCGCCGACCGCCACGCACGACACGCTGAAGCGCGTGCGCACCTGGTCGTCGCCGACGAGGAGCCCGTCGCTGTTGGCCACCTGGATGCGGCGCCGCCCATCCCCGTAGGAGGCCGACACCTGGGAGATGGCGTTCCCACCGGCGCGCGCCGCCTCGTCGGCCTGGACGAGGAGCTCGATCTTGCGGGCCTTGGCGACGTCCTCCGGGAGCTGGGTCACCTCATTTCTCTTCACCGCATCACGCCGCTCGAGCGCCACGACGCGCCCTCCGCCACCTTGCCGGGCGACGGCGGCGGCCGCTTCGGCGGCGGCCAGAAGCCCGCGCTCGGAGAGATCGGCGGTGTGGGCATAGCCGGTCGTCTCACCCACGACGACCCGGACCCCGGCTCCGCGGTCTCGACCCGATGACAGCTCCTCGACCCGTCCGTCGTCGAGCACGGCAGAGGTCGAGTGGCGGTCCTCGACGAAAACCTCGGCGAACTCCCCGCCACGCTGGAGCGCTTTGCCGAGGACGCGCTCGATCACGGGCGTCTCGACCAGTAGTCCTGTTGCCGAGCCTGCGTCGCTCACCCGAAACCTCTCCTTTCGGGCCATGGGCCCGTGCGGACCATGCCCTTGGAAACACGCGTGCCGACCACGTTGTCCCTGGCCCGGTCGCGCAGACCGCCGGCCGTGTGGCCGGCGGCGCCTGTGTTTCGTATCGTACCGCCGTGCCTGTCCAACCCGGCCTGAGCGCCCATGTGTCTCTGGTCGTCGTCGACAGCGACACGGCGCTCGCCCTGCGCTCAGGGGATGTGCCCGTGCTCGCCACGCCACGGCTCATCGCCCTGTGCGAGGAGGCGGCGTGCTTGGCCGTCGATGGGGTGCTCGGCGAGGGCCACACCAGCGTGGGCGTGCGCGTGCAATTCGACCACCTGGCGCCGGTGAACGCGGGCTCGGAGGTCGTGGCCGAGGCCACGCTCGAAAAGGTGGAGGGCCGCCGCCTGGTCTTCACCGTCACCGCGACCGACGCCGCAGGCCTCGTGGGGGCGGGGAAGCTGACCCGGGTCGTCGTCGAGCGGGGGGACTTCCTCGCCAAAGCCCGGTGAGGGGCGGGGCCAGGTCCCAGGGAAGGTCCGGTGAGCAGGGACGGGTGAACCCGGCGCCTGGGCTCAGACCTGACGACCGAGGACGTTGCCGAGCACTCCCCCCACCACGCCGCCCGCGGCGGCGTCGTGCCCCGTGTCGTTGCCCCCGAGGTACTCCGACAGGGCCTGGGCCAGGACCGGCAACGGCATCGACTGCAGCCAGATGGTGCCCGGTCCCGTGAGCGACACGAGATGGTGCCCGTCGCCACCCATGTAGCGATTGGCGATGCCCGGCAGGCGGATCACCGAGAACGTCACGGTGTCGTGGAAGAGCCCCACGTGCCCCGGGTGGACGAGAAGGGACTGCCCGGCCGCCAGCTCGTAGGTCGTCAGCTCACCGGAGAGCTCGATCCAGGCCTGACCCTCGCCCTCGAGCTTCTGCAGCACGAATCCTTCACCGCCCCACAGGCCACCGCGGAAGGACTGCTGGAGTGCCACCGAAGGGGTGATCCCCGGGCCACCGCACACCCAACCGTGGCGGTGGACGATGTAGCCGTGGCCCGGGCTGACGTCGATCGGGAAGATCCGGCCCGGGAGCTTGCTGGCGAAGCTCACCATTCCCGGGCCCCCGGTGGCCTCGTAGCGGGTGAGCAAGAGGCCTCCACCGCCGGCCATGCGCTTCAGGCCGGCCATGATCCCTCCGCTGCCGCCGGTGTTGGCCGTCTGGGAGAGCTGCATGTTGGCCGACATCCACGACAGGTCGCCATGGGTGGAGATGATGGCCTCGCCCGGATCGAGCATCATCTCCAGGACCGGCATCGTGGTGCCCTTGACGTTGGCCTGCATCGCACACTCCTCTCGGGTCCACCTCCGGCGTCCGCCCCGGACACCGTCCTGCGCGGGAGAGTCTGCCTCGCCGGATCGGTGCGCGCTCGTCATTTCGTTCCCCCGGGGTGTCGCACCGAGGCACGGCGCACGTCACACCGGGGCCCGGGGAAAGCGCCGCGACGAGGAGGGGAGGGCCCCGGCGGACCATCCTCGGATTCCCGGACCGCCCGGGGCCCCTAATGCCTGTAGCGCCTGGTCCGCGGTAGCGTGACGCAGGGTCGCCGCCGCGGGCGTCCCCCGAATAGGTGCCCATGCTCCTCGACGACATCCACCAACCTGCCGACCTCAGGAAACTGTCGCAATCGCAGTTGACCGAGTTGGCGGCCGAGATCCGAGCCTGCATCGTCGATCGGGTCACGGTGAACGGAGGGCATCTCGGGTCCAACCTCGGAGCCGTCGAGCTGACCCTGGCCATCCACCGGGTCTTCGACTCTCCTCGTGACGTGATCCTGTGGGACACGGGGCACCAGGCCTATGTCCACAAGCTCGTCACCGGCCGCAAGGAGAGTTTCGACACCCTGCGACAGCCCGGCGGGATGTCGGGGTACCCCTCGCGCGCCGAGTCCCCCCATGACTGGATCGAGAACAGCCACGCCTCGACCGCCCTCAGCTATGCGCATGGCATCGCCATGGGCCTGGAGCGGCGGGGGGAGCAGGACCGGCACGTGGTGGCGGTCCTGGGCGATGGGTCACTCACGGGGGGTATGGCGTACGAGGCGCTGAACAACCTCGGCCATGCCGGGACGCGGGTCGTCATCGTGCTCAACGACAACGGCCGGTCGTACGCGCCGACGGTGTCACGGCTCTCGGCGGGACTGACGCAGCTGCGCCTGAGCCCCTCCTACGTCCATGCCCGGGAGCGGGCCCGTCATGTGCTGCGCGCCATTCCCGGCCTCGGTGGCTTGGCGTACTCGAGTCTGCACGGCCTCACGAGTGCCGTGCGCGAGATCGTCACGCCGCACCGGTTCTTCGAGGCTCTCGGGGTCCGCTATGCCGGGCCTATCGACGGTCACGACATCGCGGGCATGGAGCAGGCCCTCGCCCACGCCACCGAATGGGGTGGCCCCATCGTCGTCCACGTCATCACCCAGAAGGGCCGTGGATACGCCCCGGCGGAAGAGGACGAGGTCCAGCGTCTGCACGACTTCAAGGTGCAGCCGACCACCGTCGCCCCCTCGACCACGATCGCACCGGCGACGTATACCGACGCCTTCACTCGTGCCGTGCTCGAGGCGGCGCGACAGCGTCCCGAGGTCGTTGCCATCACCGCGGCGATGCCTGGTCCGACCGGCCTCCTCCCGTTCCAGGCCGAGTTCCCCGACCGGTTCCTCGACGTGGGCATCGCCGAGCAGCACGCCGTCACCGCCGCAGCCGGCATGGCCATCGCGGGGCTCCGACCCGTGGTGGCCATCTACTCCACCTTCCTCAGCCGCGCCTTCGACCAGGCCAATCTCGACGTCGGCCTGCACGGGCTCCCCGTGGTCTTCGCCCTCGACCGGGCCGGGATCACCGGCGACGACGGGCCCAGTCACCACGGTGTCCTCGACCTGTCCCTCACCTTGTCGATCCCGGGGATGACGGTGTTCGCGCCCTCGTCGGCCCAGGAAGTGGGGGTGATGCTCGATGAGGCGCTCAGCCTGGCCGGCCCCTCGGCCATCCGGTTCCCGAAGACGCCCGCCCGCCAGGCCCGAGAGGGCGCCGTCGGCTCGGGTCTCTCGGCACGACTGATCCACCGCGGCGACGGCACGGTGTGCCTGCTCGCTGTGGGCAAGCTGGTCGAAGCGGCCGAAGAGGCGGCCGCCAAGCTGGCGACCGACGGCGTGGACGCCACCGTGTGGGACGTCCGGGTGGTGTCGCCCCCCGACCCCGCCATGCTCGCCGATGCCGCCACCCACGGCCTCGTCGTCACGATGGAGGACGGCATCCGGGTGGGCGGCGCGGGCACATTCCTCGTCGACGCCATGCGCGGTCTCACCGACATCGACCATCCTCTGCCCCCCGTCTGCGTCCTCGGGGTGCCGCCCCGCTACATCCCCCAGGGCAAGCCTGACGGGATCCTCTCCGACCTCGGCTTGGACGGCCCCGGCATCGCCGTGGCCGTGACCGAGGCGCTGGCCACCGAGCGCGACCGCCTCCAGCTCTCGTAGGCGCCCGGCCCCGGTCGGGGTCCCCCATCACACGACGGTTGTCCTCCCTACGGGAACTTGTTCTAGTTTGGGCCGGTGGACTTCAATCTCGCCGACTTGTTCGAGGCGGCCGCCGACGCCTTCCCCGACCGCGAGTACATCGTCGCCGAGGGGCGGCGTGTCACCTACGCGCACATGGAGGAGAGGGCCAACCGTCTCGCCCATCATCTCGCCGCCGCCGGTGTGGGCCGGGGTGACCACGTCGGCATCTACGCGCTGAACAGCGTCGAGTGGGTCGAGACGGCATGGGCCGTGTTCAAACTGCGGGCGGTGTGGATCAACATCAACTTCCGCTACGTCGAGGACGAGCTCCGTTACCTGTTCTCGAACGCGGATCTGGTGGCGCTCGTCCACCAGCGCCAGTTCTCGCCCCGCGTGGCCACCCTGCTCCCGGAATTGCCGGCGTTGCGTCACGTGATCGTGATCGACGACGACAGCGGGGAGCCCGATCCGCGCCACGATGCGGTGGACTTCGAAGAGGCCGTCGCCTCGGGCTCGCCCGAGCGAGACTTCGCCCCGCGGTCGGGTGACGATCTCTACATCTTGTACACGGGTGGGACCACGGGCATGCCCAAGGGGGTGGTGTGGCCCCAGCGCAACGTCTTCTACGCGCTCGGAGGGGGTCTCGACGCGCTGACCGGCGTGCGCATGGACCGACCGCAACAGATGGTCGAAAAGGGTATGGCCGCCGGTGGACAGCTCACGTTCCTTCCCATCGCACCGCTCATGCACGGTGCAACGCAGTGGGGCGTCATGGGCCAGAGCTTCGTCGGGAACCGGATCTGCCTCGTGGCGAAGTTCGACCCTCATGAAGTGTGGACACTGATCGAGCGCGAAAAGGTCAACATGGTCATGATCACCGGCGACGCCATGGGCAAGCCCCTCATCGAGTCGCTCGCCGATCCCGGGGTGTCCTATGACCTGTCGTCGCTGATCGGCATCACCTCGACCGCGGCGCTCTTCTCGCCTTCGGTCAAAGACGCCTTCTTCGCCCGGTTCCCGAACTTGGTCATGACCGACGCCATCGGGTCGTCGGAGTCCGGCAACAACGGGATCTCGATGATCAAGCCGGGGGGGACGGCGATGAAGAGTGGTCCCACCGTGTCCTCGACGGGCGGCACGGTCGTGTTCGACGAGGACCTCAATCCCGTGAAGCCCGGCTCGGGCGTCATCGGGAAGATCGCCCGCTCCGGAGACATCCCCATCGGGTACTACAACGACCCGGTGAAGAGCGCCGAGGTCTTCATCACCGTCGACGGAAAGCAGTTCGTGATGCCCGGCGACTTCGCCACCGTCGAAGCCGACGGGGCCGTCACGCTCCTGGGCCGGGGGTCGATCTGCATCAACTCCGGGGGGGAGAAGATCTTCCCCGAAGAGGTGGAGTCGGTGGTGCGATCACACCCCGACGTCATGGACGCCATCGTGGTGGGCGCGCCCGACGAGCGCTTCGGCCAGCGGGTGGCCGCCATCGTCGAGCCCCGGACCGGGCACAGCGCGCCGTCGCTCGAAGCCGTCCAGGAGCACTGCCGACCGCACGTGGCCGGCTACAAGGTTCCTCGCCAGCTCCACGTGGTCGACAAGATCGAGCGCTCGCCGAGCGGCAAGCCCGACTACCAATGGGCCAACGCCATCGTCACGTCGCCATCGCCGGTGGGTTGACCCCACGGTCCCCGGCATGAACGTGATGCGCTGACCATGCCCGTCACGCTCGCCGACCTCGTTGGCGGCGGACAAGCCGCCGTGCTCACCATGGAGATCCAGCGGGGCGTGGTGGGTGACCTTTCCAGCTTCCCCGACCTCGCCGCCGCGGCACGAGAGGTCGGCGTGGTCGCCAACACGGCGCGCCTGTTGGCCGCAGCGCGCGCCGCGGGGGTGCCGGTGGTCCACTGCACGGCCGGGTTCCGGCCCGATCGACGCGGGTCGCCCCCCAACGCCCCGCTCATGTCGGCCATGCTGCGGCGGCCCGGGCACCTCGAGGACGGTTCGCCCGCGGTCGAGCTCGTCCCCGACCTCGGGCCGGCTCCCGGTGACCTCTTCTCGCATCGAAGCCACGGCGTATCGCCTTTCACCGGCACCACGCTCGACCCCACCCTTCGGGCGCTCGGGGTGGCGACGGTGGTGGCGACGGGAGTGTCGGTGAATCTCGGCATCGTGGGGCTTGCCATCGAAGCGGTGAACCTCGGGTACCGGGTGGTTGTCGCCACCGATGCCGTGTGTGGTGTCCCGCGCGACTACGCCGATGCGGTGACGCGCCATACCCTCGCCTTGGTGGCGTTGCTGGCAACATCCGACGAAGTAGCGGTCGCCTTGTCCTGACCGCGTGCGTCTTCATCATCGGCGTTGACGGCGACCCACGATGGTCGGCGCCCCGGGTCGAACGTGTCGCCCGTCGTGCGGTGCGTCGGACCACCGCCGCATGTGCCGACCCCGGGGGGGCCGAGGGTGACACAGCAGCGGCGACCCGACCAAGCATCGGCACCAACGAGGACCCGCCTCAGGCGACGACACTTGAGCCCCCCGCACTGACGCACAGGTGACCGGCAACGAGGCTACTTCCTCTTCGGGCGCGACATCCGGAACACTTCGGGCACGCCGAGCGCCGCCCGATAATGTCTCGCCCCGTGTTCAGCCGGTCTGCGCATGCGTTCGTTGAGGACGCGCTCGAACCACTCAACCCGGTGCTGAAGATGCTGGTGCGCGGCGCGTTGTTCCGGATCGGCACGGATGTGACGAACGAGACGGCCCGAACGCCGTGCCTGGTGCTGGCTCCGCACCCCGACGACGAGACGCTCGGTGCCGGAGCGACCATCATGCGTAAGGTCGACGCCGGCACCCCGGTTCACCTGGTGATGGCCACCGACGGGAGCAAGTCGCCACCCGGTGACCCCGCCGAGGTCACCGCGCTCCGGAGGTCCGAGCTACGCGCCGCGTGCGGCGTGCTCGGGTTGTCCGAGCGTGACGTCACGTGGCTCCCGTTCGTCGACGCCGAGCTCGTCGGCAACGAAGATGCGCTCGTCGGCGCCATCGCCGAGGTGGTGGCCGCACGCGGACCGGCCGAGGTCCTGGTCACGGCCGAGGACGATCCCCACGAGGATCACGCTGTGCTCGGAAGGGCCACCCGCCGTGCCCTCGTCGGAACTGGGGTCCGGATGCTGACCTACCCCGTCTGGCAGTTCGACAGGCCGACACGCCTCGTCGGGCGCCTGGGCCGCGCCACACGCCCGGAGCTGGTGCGCACCGACGGCTACCGGGAGCGCAAGCGGGAGGCGGTCGCCGCCTACCCGTCACAGATGGCGGCCCACAACGACGATCCCGAGGGCCTACGGCCGAATTTCCTCCCGAACTTCGACGGCCCCTACGAGATGTTCTTCCCGGTCGACGTCGAGCGCACCGCCGACCGTCGCGCCCGTTGAAGAGACGGTTCGGGGGCAGGGACCCGTCGGGACGATCAGGCTCCGACCTGTGCGATGCGCTGGCGGGTCGTGCTGTGCACCGGGTCCTTGTCGAACTGCGGCAGGACGTGCTTGCCGAACGTGGCCACGGCCTCCTCGCACAGCTCGATGGGCATGGAGGACGACAACATGCCGAAGCTCAACTGGTCGGCACCGGTGTCCGCGAAGCGCTGAATGGAGCGCGCCACCTCGTCGGGGCTCCCCACTGCGATGAGGCCGCTCTCGATGTTCTTGTTGATCTGGTCGGGTGTGGACGGCGGGATGACGTTGGGCCAGTCCGGGACGCCCGGTGGGCGGGGGAAGGTATCGAGGTAGCGGAACACGAGGCTCAGATGGACGTTGGAGTCGATGTTGGCGAACACGTCGCGGGCCCGGCCGCCGTCCTCGAGACACAACATCTGGGTGGTGATCATGACGTTGTTGTTGACGTAGCCGCCGACGGGATCGGCGTTCTCGATCTCCTTCTTGTACTTCTCGATGAGGGGCGCGAACCCCTCGGGCTTGCCGAAGGCGAAGCACAGCACACCCAGGCCCTGCCGGGCTGCCAGCTCGAAGGTGCCCGGGCTGCCTGCGGCCACCCACAGGGGGGGATGCGGGTTGGTGTAGGGCTTGGGGAGCACGTTGCGGGTGGGCATGGAGAAGAACTTGCCGTCGTAGGAGTAGTCCTCTTCCTTCCACATGCGGACGATCTGCGGAAGGGTCTCGGCCACCATCTCGCGGGTGAGCTCCTGGTCCTCGATGCCGAAGCCCTTCTGCTCGGTGGTGGACGATCCCCGACCGGTGCCGAACTCGAAGCGGCCCTCGGAGAGGTGGTCAAGCATGGCCACCCGCTCGGCCACACGAGCGGGGTGGTTGGCGGGCGGGGTGAGGTTGAAGATGCCCGAGCCCAGGTGGATGTTCTTGGTCTGGGCGGCCGAGAAGGCCATGAAGGACTCGTTGGCCGACAGGTGGGAGTAGTCGGTGAGGAAGTGGTGCTCGGAGGACCAGGAGTACTTGAAGCCCGCCGCGTCGGCCGCCCGGATGTAGGCGAGCTCGTCCATGATGCGGTCGTGCTCCGCCGACGCGCCGTGGGCCTCGCGGTACTGGGGCAGGAGGCTGACGGCGTTGAAGATCCCGAACTCCATGGCGAAACGCTCCTCTCGCTCGGTCCGGAACGTACCATCTTGCCATCGAAAATGCAACGTGTTCCAATATTGGGAGCGGGCCGGCGATACCCGGCCACAGGGGTCCTGACCAGGGCCTCGTGACCTGAGCGATCGACCGAGGACGGCCCCGACCATGGACACCATCGCCGAATTGCTGCTCGCCCGAGCCGGCGACGACCGGCGCGCCTTAGTGGCGCACGACGAGGAGTGGACCTGGCGCGAAATCGTCGCCGCCGGAGGGGCCCGGGCCGCGTGGCTGGCCGATCGGCGGGCCCCGGGGCCCTTCCACGTGGCAACCCTCCTCGACAACGTCCCCGAGCACGTGCAGTGGCTGGCGGCGGCCGCCATGGCCGGCGCCGTCGTCGTGGGGGGCAACTCCACCCATCGGGGGGCGGACCTGGCCCGGGACCTGGCCCACACCGACTGCCAGCTCCTCGTCACCGACCAAGCGCATCTCCCCCTCGTCGACGGGCTCGACCTCGGGACCGGGATCGGCACCGTCACCGCCTCGAGCCGGCGCGTCGTGGTGGTCGACGACCCCTCCTACGTCTCGCAGCTCGAGCCCTACCTCGCTGCCGCACCCCCGGACCCCGCCACGGTGGACGCCACCGAAGACAGCCTCGGCTACCTCATCTTCACCTCGGGCACGTCCGGCGCGCCCAAGGCCTGTCGCTGCACCCAGGGTCGGCTGGCCCGCATCGGGACGATCGTGGCCCAGATGTTCTCCCTCACCGCCGACGACGTCTGCTACGTGGCGATGCCGCTGTTCCACTCCAACGCGCTCATGGCCGGCCTCTCCCCCGCCCTCGCGGCGGGGGCCACGATCGCGCTGCCCACGGGGGGACGTTTCTCGGCGTCGGGCTTCCTCGCCGACGTGCGCCGTCACGGCGTCACCTACTTCAACTACGTCGGGAAGCCCTTGTCGTACATCCTCGCCACTCCCGAGTACCCCGACGACGCGCAGAACCCGCTCGTGCGCGTGTTCGGGAACGAGGGTGCCGAAGCAGACATCGCCCGTTTCGGCGAGCGCTTCGGCTGCGTGGTGGTCGACAGCTACGGGTCCACCGAAGGGGGCGCCACGGTGCAACGCACACCCGACACCCCGCGCGGCGCGCTGGGCCGTGCCCCCGAGGGGACGATGGTCGTGGACCCCGAGACAGGTCGCCAATCTGCAGTGGCGCGCTTCGACGGCAACGGTGTGCTCGTGAACTCCGAAGAGGCCGTAGGTGAGCTCGTATCGGCGGGAGGAGCCGGCGGCTTCGAGGGCTACTGGCGCAACGACGAAGCGGAGCTGGCGCGCCTGCGCAACGGGTGGTATTGGACGGGCGACCTCGCGTATCGCGACGAGGCCGGCTTCTTCTACTTCGCCGGGCGGTCCGACGACTGGTTGCGCGTCGACGGGGAGAACTTCGCGGCTGCACCCGTCGCTCGCATTCTGGAACGGCACCCCGACGTGGTGCTCGCGGTGGTGTACGCCGTGCCCGACACGGTCGTGGGCGACCAGGTGATGGCAGCGCTGCAACTGCGCCCCGGAGCGGGCTTCGACCCCGAGCAGTTCGCGTCGTTCCTCGCCCTTCAAGGTGACCTGGGAACGAAGTGGGCACCGCGCTTCGTGCGCGTGTGCCCCGAGCTCCCCATCACCGCCACCTCGAAGGTGCTCGTGCGCACGCTTCGAGCCGACCGGTGGAAAAGCACCGACCCCGTGTGGTGGAAGCCGCAGCGCGGTCCGGATGCCGCCTACGAGCCGCTCGAAGAAACCGATGTCACGGTGCTCGAGTCGTCGGTCTCTCTCCGCCCGGGGTGAGCGGGCTCAGACCGTCGCTTCGGCCGCGATCTCTGCCACCAGCTGGTAGGACCGCACCCGGTCGGAATACCCGTGGATCATCGCCGTGATCATCAATTCGTCGGCCTGTGTTTCGCGTCTGAGGGTGTCCAACCCGGCGCGTACCGTCTCGGGGCCTCCCACGATCTGACCGGTGGTCCGGGCGTCGAGGATGGCGCGCTCCGCCGGCGTGTACTCGTGGGCCCCAGCCTCCTCCGGGCTGGGCAACCGGCCCGGTCGCCCCGAGCGGAGTCGAACGAAGGCCAAGCGCGAAGGCCCCGCCAACCACTGCGCCTGCTCGTCGGAATCGGCGCAGATGACCGACACCGCCACCATGGCGTGGGGCTCTGCCAACGTTGCCGACGGACGGAAGCTCGACCGGTAGAGGTCGAGTGCGGGCAGGGTGTTGCCGGCGCTGAAATGGTGGGCGAAGGAGAAGGGCAGGCCGAGCAGCCCCGCCAGCTGGGCGCTGAACCCACTCGACCCGAGTAGCCAGATCTCGGGTTGGTCCCCGTACCCGGGAACGGCGGTGATGCTGCGAAAAGGATGGGTCTCGGGAAACTGTCCGGAGAAAAACGCCAGCAGCTCCCCGAGTTGTTGGGGGAAGTCGTCGGCGGACAGGGCCTCCGGTGAGCGACGCAACGCCAGGGCCGTGACCTGGTCCGTGCCCGGCGCCCGTCCGAGGCCGAGATCGATGCGACCCGGGTGCAGCGCTTCCAACGTGCCGAATTGCTCCGCAACCAGCAGTGGGGCGTGGTTCGGGAGCATGATCCCGCCCGACCCCACCCGCAGCGACGTCGTGGCATCGGCGATGTGTCCGATCAGCACGGCGGTCGCCGAGCTGGCGATGCCGGGCATGTTGTGGTGCTCGGCCACCCAGAAGCGGCGGTATCCCAGTGACTCTGCCGCCCGGGCCAGCTCGATGGACTCCCCGAGCGCACGACCGATGCCCGAATCGTCGGTCACCACCGCCAGATCGAGGATCGACAGCGCTCCGATATCTCGCCTCGGACCACCACCCTCCGAGCTCAACATGTCCACGTCTTGCGACAACCGGCCGGCGACCCGGCCTATTCCGCTCACGGCGCTTCCCCGGCTCACGCCGAGAAGACCGGTATAGCTCAGGCGTCTATGGCTCAGGCGTCTCTGGCTCAGGCGTCTCTGGTCATCATGCGCCACGCACCGAGGGCGGTCCAGACCACCAGCCAGGCCACGATGACGCAGATGGCCACCGTGGTGGATTCCGGGACGAGCAGTGACGTCCCTCTCCCCCCGTCGGGGCCTCCGCCGCCCCCGAACACGAAACCGAGCCCGCTCGGTTCCAGATGGGCCACGGCCAGGCCCACCACGCCCCGCTGGAGGTTGATCAGATGGGCGATGTGGGTCCGGGACAGGATCGGCGTGAGGATGATCTCGAGGACGATCATCAAGATCACCGCCACCGTCCGCTGCCCCAGGAGCGATCCGAGCCCGAGGCCGACGACGAAGCCGACCACGGCTTCGAGCTCGATCCACAACCCGGTCTTGACCATCAACGAGTTAGACGGGTAGAGGAACGTCCTCGTGTAGTCCCCGTAGTCCTGAGCGGCGATCACCCGGGCCGCTGCGCTGATCTGGGCCTGAGTGGGTTGCGGTTGGGCCTGGGCCCCGGGAGGGCCCTTGATGACCGCTCCGCCCGGGCCGGGGCCGCTATTGGGGCCGTTGCCACACGGGACGGCTTGGAGCACCGGGCCGACCGAAGCCGGCGGGTTGCCGGCGAAGTTGAAGTTGAAGTTGCAGATG